>ENA-OUPA01000056-OUPA01000056.1-human-gut-metagenome-genome-assembly--contig:-NODE-56-length-96011-cov-7.47769_pt1 | contig 96011 bp, 81 predicted proteins | sample MGYA00237939_ERZ548770 | MGnify/ENA primary metagenome ERZ548770 (study PRJEB26490, sample SAMN05356877) | human gut metagenome | biome: terrestrial biome; feature: human-associated habitat; material...
GACGGCGCGCTTCGGAAGCGGTGCCGGCCACCCCGGCGTCCACGAGGATCTTCGCCACGTACACCAGGCCGTTCTCATCCGGCGTCAGATCGGGCGCGAAGACGGGGGCGTCGGCCGGGAAGCCGTGCTCCTTGAACTTGAGATCGAAGTCGGCCTCGGCGGCCCCGGCGGCCACGTCGTCGTAGTAGGCGGTCACGATGTTGCGGGCGAGCGCGCGCTTCACCTTGTTGGGGTGCAGCTCATCGGCGGCAAGGCCGGCCTCGATGCGGTCGATTTCGTCCACGGCTTCGGTGGAGGCGAGGCGGTAGTACTTCACCATGAGCTCGTCAGGAATGGACATGACCTTCCCGAACATATTGGACGGCTCGTCAGTCAGCCCGATGTAGTTGCCGTAGCTCTTCGACATCTTCTTCACGCCGTCGGTGCCCTCGAGCAAAGGCAGCGTGAGGCAGACCTGGGGCTCCATGCCCATTTTCTCCATGAGCTCGCGGCCGGCGAGCAGGTTGAACAGCTGGTCGGTGCCGCCGAGCTCCACGTCGGCCTTGATGACCACGGAGTCGTAGGCCTGCATGACCGGATAGAGGAACTCGTGCAGGCTGATGGATTGCCCGGACGTGTAGCGGTTGTGGAAGTCGTCACGTTCCAAGATGCGTGCCACGGTGAAATTCGCCAGCAGCTTCAGGAGCTGCTCCATATCCAAATCGAGGATCCACTCGGAGTTGTAGCGCAGGACGGTCTTCTCCGGGTCGAGCACCTTGAAGGCCTGGTCGACGTAGGTTTGGGCATTCTCCTGGATCTGCTCGCGGGAAAGCTGCGGGCGCGTAGAGTTGCGGCCGGACGGATCGCCGATGAGCGCGGTGCCGTCGCCGATGATGAGGGTCACTTGATGCCCCAGATCCTGGAACTGGCGCAGCTTGCGCAGGGGCACCGCGTGACCCAGATGGATATCGGGGGCCGTCGGATCGACCCCAAGCTTCACGTTCAGCGGCACGCCGCGCTTGAGCTTCTCCAAAAGCGCCGCTTCGGGTACGATCTGGGCCGTACCGGATTTGATAATGTGCAGTTGTTCCTCAGGAGTAAGCATGAAGCACCCGCTTTTCTCGTTTTCGCTGTACCAATATATAAGTGTAGGCGATTCTAGCACAAGAACGACGAAAGCCCTGCACCTCCAGCGGGAGTGGCGCCCTTTCGTCGCAACGACAGCGCGCGATGCACCTGCCGCGTATCACCCGAGCCCCATCGTCCCGTTCACTCGAACAGCAGCACATTCGAGCGCTGTCCGGCGACCTCGCGCAGCGCATCGCTGAAGCCGGCGATACTGAAGAGGACGAAATACTCTGCGCGACCGGGGTCGCCCCATTTCACGCGGCGGCTCTTCTCTTCTAAGTCGGTCAGCACGTCGACGCCAATGGGGCCGTTCTTGAACTTGCACTCGCCGAAGACGATGGCGTTGTCGGCCTCCGAAAGTCCTACGATATCGATCTCCCCGTCCTTGGCGTTCCACCAACGGCCCACCTTCTCCAAAAACACCGGAACAATTCCTTGGGCTGAAAGATCCCAGAGCTGCGCGCGGCACACGTCCTCGTAGACGTAGGCGACATGGCGATCGATGAAGCTCTTCTTCAGGCGATCGAGCACTAACTCCCCATGACCCGATTCCAGGTAGCTCAGACCCGGCTGGACGAACTGGAACCAGAACTGGAGGAAGCTGCCCGCGATCACGGCCGCCAAAGAGTTGAAACATTATGCAGCGAAACATTATGTTGCCGCGCATAATGTTTCTCTGCATCTTCCGCCAGGACATCGGGACACGATGGCCAAAAATGAGTCGTTAGCTGTACCCGCCGAAGCCCTGAGTGGCTTTTCTGGCCAAAAAGAGGCCGTTGACTGCTGCTGCAACGCAACACTGCTGTGACACGAAGTGTCATCAATCATCTGACCTGGGAAAACTCTGGACAGATACAGCGGGATTTCCCAGCAAGCAGCATAATGGCCAAAAAGAGCGCCCGAGCTGCCAGCTTGTGCGCTTTTTTTGGCCAAGACATGCCCCAGGAGGCACCAGAACACTTGGACGACGGCGCAGCGCCGGATCAAATGAGCCCTGGGCGACGCAGCGGCGCTTGGGCGGCACCGCAGCGCCAAAGTAATACCGCACTCGAGGAGGTATTTGCCGAAGGGAAGCTCCCACGGCAGGCAATTGCCCCTTAGGAAACGCCGCGGTAGAGGTGGCCGCTTGTGGTGTTGGGCATCTTGGCGATGGCGTTGCCGTCGTTTTGGGCCACGTGCAAAGCGCGGATGGCGCGACCGACCGCATGGGCCGTCTCCTCGGCGTTCATGAGGGTGGCGTCCACCATGTACGAGGAGATGCCGGCCGCAAGCAGGTCGGGCATAGCCGGGGCGATGTCCGTCTCCACGGCGTTGTAGAGATGGCTGCGGCCCATGGCGTCGGTGACGACCGGGAACTCGTAGCCCTTGCGATCCAACAGAGCGTGCGGGCTCTTGCGGCGAGGGCAGACGGCGCAGTTCTCGTCGCACGGGCCCTGGCTCATGAGCATACAGTGCTCGGTGACCATGAGCTCCTGGGCGCCGATGAGCAGCACGCCCAGTTCCACCGGGGCGTCTTTGGCTACCGATTCAATTTGGCGCAGGGTGAGCTCCGGCGAGAGCCACACGCGATTGGCGCCGAACTCGCTGGCGACGGCCAGGGAGAGCCCGTTGGTGATGGGCACGTGGGGGCCAACGTCGAGCAGCGCCCCCTCTTCGGAAGCCCGCTCCATAGCGCCGAGGCTCTCGGCCAAAAGCGGCTTGCCCTCGGCAGCATACTTCCACACGTCGGCATCGACAACCGCTTCGCGCGCGCCGCCGACGGCCTCGTGATCGGCCACGGGCATGATGGGAATGCAGCCCTTGGGGTAGCCGGCCTGCTCGGCAGCGGCGTTCTTCTGGCCGGCGATAACCGCCTCGCCGCGCCGGTAGTTCAGAGCCGGCACGTAGATGAGATGGGCACCGGCGCGCTTAGCGGCGCGGGCGCAAGCCGGATTTGCGACGGTGACGGCCACGCGGCAGCCGGCGGGGTGCGCCGCAGGCAGCGGCTCGCGCGGGGTGGTGCGGGGCAGCGTGCGGCCGTGGCCCTCGGCGGTAAGCGCCTCGGTGAGGGCGTCCAGAGCCGCCGCGCGCACGCCGTGCAGAGCCGAGAAGCCGATACCGACGCCGTCGTCCATGTCGATGGTGAGGTTCACCAGCTGGTAAGGCATGTTGCCCAAGCGATCGATGTGGGCGGCGACGTCGTCGAAGGAGACGGCCCGGGTGCGAGCCGCCTCTACGGGCGCGCCGTCGGCGCCACCGGAAACCCCATCGGGGAAGGCCGCTTGCAGGCGACGGGCAACGGCGAGAGTGGTGCGGGCAGCGCCGGAGAGATCCTCGGAACGAAAATCGATCGCGCTTGAGGAGGGGCGACCAAGGTCGCCCCCTGCGGGGTCAACCGTTAGGTCTTCCGGGGCGAAGCCGGCATCACGCAGGTCAGCAATGGTTGCGGGGCGGAATTCCATGCGAAGTGGCTCGCCGATGTGGAGGGTGGCGGTGCCGACGAGGGGCACGCGGGGCTCGCGGGCATCATCGGCGAACGCGGCCTCGGCGCTGCGGACGCGGAAGACGCGGTCGCCGGCCTTCACCGTGCGCGTCTTGCCTTCCAGCGGCAAATGGTAGCGGCCCTTCTTGTCGGTGCGCACCGGCCCCAGCGTCAGCGTGCCGTTGCCCTTGCGCGTCCAGAACTCCAGAACGTCGCCCTCCGTCAGAGCATGGGCGCTCTTCAAATAGGCGGCGCCATCGCGCACCTCGTCGACGCGGCCGAGGAACAGGCCGCGGTTGTTGGGACGCTGGTAACTCATGATATCGTTGCCGCGTTTGCCGTCCAGATAGGCCGTGGTGAAACCGCGGGAGAAGGCATCGGTGAGGCGGTCGCGATCGGCATCGGTGATAGCCGCGTTCTCCTTCGCCAAAGCAGCATCGAGAGCTTTACGATAGACGGAGGTCACGGCAAAGACGTACTCGGGCGACTTCATGCGGCCCTCGATTTTAAGCGACGCCACGCCGGCGGCCACGAGGTCGTCCACGCGATCCACCGTGCACAGATCCTGGGGCGAAAGCAAGTGATCGCCCGGCGAAGGAAGGCCCTTCTGCAGAGCCTTGTTCTGCAGCTCATAGGGAAGCCGGCACGCTTGAGCGCACATCCCCCGGTTGGCCGAGCGGCCGCCGATCATGGAGGACATGAAGCACTGGCCCGAGTAGCACACGCACAATGCGCCGTGGGCGAACACCTCCACTTCCATCCCCTCATCGGCCGCCGCCGCGCACAGAAGGGCGATCTCGTCCAGCGACACCTCACGGGCGAGCGTAATGCGCTCGGCCCCTAAGCGGGCCGCCGCACGCACGCCGGCGAGGTTGTGGGTGTTCATCTGCGTGGAAAGATGCAGCGACGCTTCGGGGAGCGTGCGGGAAATCTCCGCAGCCAGGCCGATGTCCTGCACGATGAAGCCATCGGCGCCGGCGCGGTAAGCTTGGCGCACGCATTCCAAGGCCTCCCCTACCTCGTCGGGCAGGATGATGGTGTTCATGGTGACGTAGATGGAAACCCCGCGCAGATGCGCGAAGTCGCAGGCCTCCCGCAGCGTCTCCAGGGTGAAGTTGTCGGCCCCGCGGCGCGCATTGAAGGTCTCAAGCCCCAAATACACCGCATCGGCCCCGCCAGCCACCGCCGCATGCAGCGCCGCCATATTGCCAGCCGGCGCCAACAATTCTACGTTTCTCACTCTTTATCTCCTCATCATAGGTTCGCCCAAGGAAGTCAGCGAGGGCCCGAAAGGTGCCTGCATCTGTGCTGAAAAGCGGCTGAGCGTACTTCGTACGCGAGGGCAAGCTTTGAAGCGCAGAGGCAGGTGCCTGTCGGGCCCGCAGCGTCGGCTCATTCCGCTTGACCCGTTAGGGCAAGCGGAACAGACTAGTCTTCATTCAGCTTCAAAGCTTCTTCGTCGGCGGCCTTCAGTTTGTCGATGCCCTCGTTGTAGGCGTCTTGGATCTCCTTCACGCGTCCATCGTAGGCGCTGAAGTCGAAGGGCGCCTCCTCGGTTGCGCTGCTAATTTCAGTGTATAAATCGATGTAGCTGTTCAGGGCATCCTTCAGCTTGTTGCAGCCGTCGACGTAGTTCGTCTGCAGGTCCTTCATGGCGTCCGGCGTGTCAATGACCGCCAGGGCATCAATGGCCTCGAAGGCGTTGTTGGCTGCATTCCGCATATTGACGACGCTCTCCTGAGCCACCGCCTCGTCGAATTCGCCGAGGCGCGTGTTCAGCTCCTCCACCGCCTGGTTGACCTTGGTCATGTAGGTGCGATTGGCCTGCTGCTGGTCGGTGGCTCCGGTGGCCGGCGACTGGCAACCGGAAAGAGCGCCGAGGGCCAAAGCCGCGCCAAGGGCCACAGCCAAAACCCGCGCGATGGTACGTTTTCTCATGATTTCTCCCGTCTTCGGTGCCTTGAGGCACCGGTTGCTTGCTCAGGGCAGCCTCGTCGAGCGAGGCCTGGTTTCTCGTTCGCTATGATAGCAGTCCGCACCCCCGGGCCCGTACCGCCGTCACGGTATCGCAACAATTATGTCGCGGCTACGCTGCTTTAGGCACCCTCGCCGCCACCGCCGTCGGGAGCGGGATCGGGCGTCGGCTCGGGCGTGGGCTCCGGCGTCGGCTCCGGCGTGGGCGTGGGCGTCGGCTCCGGCGTGGGCGTAGGCTCGGTGCTCCCACCGTTGTTGCCGCCCTCGTTGCCCTCGTTGCCTTCGCCGCCCTCGTTGCCGCCGTTCTCGTCGCCTTCGCCCTCGGACGCCTCTTCGTCGTCCTGCTTCGTCGTCACCTCGGTGTCGCCCCTCTTTTTCTTGGAGGAATAGTAGCCGCCGATGTGGTTGTCCTCATCGCGGTAGTCCTTCTTGTACTCGGGCTTCTCGGCCTCGAAGAACTTCACCGTCTGAGTCGGCGAGATCATCTTATCGATGAAATCGGCGAAGACGCTGGCGGCCGTCGTGGTGGTCGCCTCGGCCTTGGAGTAGTCGGAGCGGTCGCCCAGCCAAATGGCCACGGCGTACTGCGGGGTCACACCGCAGAACCAGCTGTCCTTCTTGTCGTCAGTGGTGCCGGTCTTGCCGCCGGCCTCCTGACCGTTGTCGGGACGGGCCGCCTTGCCGGTGCCGTTGTCGATGACCACTTCCATGCAGTCCAGCGCCGCCCGGGCCACTTCCCGGGAGAACACGCGCTCGCCGGTGGGATCGGTGTTGTCCACGATGACGTTGCCGTTCTTGTCCTCGATGGAGATGATGCACTCCGGATCGTAATGGACGCCGCCGTTGGCCACCGTGGCGTAGGCGTCGGCCATCTCGAGCGGCGTGACCGAGCCGATGCCCAGGGTAAGGCCCGCCACCGCCGGCAAATCGGAGGTGATGCCCATGGCGTGGGCCATCTCGATCACCTTGTCGACGCCGACGGAAAGCAAAAGGCGAATGAAAGCCGTGTTCGACGACACGCCGAAAGCGCTCTTGATGGTGCGCGTGCCGTAATCGGCCTTGTCGTTGTTGTAGACGGGCTCGCCGCCTTCCAAATCCACCTTGTAGCCGGCATCAATGAGCGTCTCCGGATCGATGCCCTCGTTCAGCGCCGCCAAAAGCGTGAACAGCTTGAACGACGACCCGGCCTGGCGGCCCGAGCCGCCCTCGCCCGTGGCCATGTTCACCTGGGAGCTCTCGTAATCGTGGCCGCCCACCATGGCGTCGATGTAGCCGTTTTCGGGGTTCACCACGGCCATGGCCACCTCGAAGGGATCGCCCGCCTCCTCTTCCTTCTCGGCCGCAGCCTCCTCGGCGGCAGTCTGGGCCGCGATGTCCAGCGTCGTGACCACCTTCAGACCGCCCTTGAACAGCTCGGAGGTGGAATAGGCGTACTTGCCCTCGGGGTTGGTCAGCTGGTTGCGCACGTAGCTCGTGAAGTAGGGGTAGGCCAGAATGCCGGTCATGGAGGGCTCGGAGGGATTCAGCTCGATGGGCTCGGCTTTCACCGCGTCGGCCTCCTCCGCCGTGATGACCCCATTGGACACCATGCGGTCGAGCACGGTGTTGCGGCGCTTCAGGCAGTTGTCCGGGTAATCGATGGGGTTGTTGTAGGTGGGCGACTGCGGAATGCCCACGAGCGTGGCCGCCTCGTTCAGCGTGAGATCCTTGGCATCCTTGGAGAAGTAGCGCTCGGAGGCGGCCTCGATGCCGTAGGCGCCCGAGCCGTAGTTGATGGTGTTCAAGTACATGAGCAGGATCTCGTCTTTGGAGTACTGCTCCTCCAGCTTCTGGGAGATGTACATCTCGCGGATCTTGCGCTTGAAGGAGATGTCGCGCATCTCGTCGGACAGGATGGTGTTGCGCACGAACTGCTGGGTGATGGTGGAAGCGCCCTCCAGCTCGCCGCCCATGAGGTTGTTCACGAGTGCGCGGGCCACACCGAGGTAGTCGACGCCGGCGTGGGTGTAGAAGCGCTCGTCCTCGGTGGCAACGGTGCCCTTCAGTACGTACTCGCTGATCTGATCGAGCGCGACCGGCTCGCGGTTCTCCAGCTGGAACTCGGCGAGCAGCGTCGTGCCGTCGGAGGCGTAGACCATGGTCGGCTGCGCCGTGTTGTAGGCGTCGGCGTTCTGGTAGTCCGGCAGATCTTCCAGCCAGGAGTTGCATAGTGTCACCACGCCGAACACGCCCGCCGCGATAAAGGCCACCATAAGGCCCAGCACGGACAGGACAATGACCTTCTTGTTCTTTACTTTCGTGCCCTTACGGCCCTTCATTGCGCGAGAACCCACGAATTAACCTCCATCAGTTATAGGTTTTGCCATTTTACCAGTGAGTTATGGAGGGTTCATAAGGAGGGTGCGGCACCAGGAAATGCACAGAGGACAACGCAACGATCTGCCCCAGAACGTAAGATGCTCGTGATTATTATAATCACGAGCATCTTATTTACCGCCATGGAACGGGCCGAGGTCCAACCCTTTGAAGTGAGCTATGCGCAAATGCCCTCCAGCTGCGCTTTGGCGGCATCCAGCTGCGCGCGTACCGCGGCGGGGGCCGTGCCGCCGAAGGTGGTGCGGGCGGCGACGATGGCGGGCAGGTTCAAGCATTCCACGATGTCGGATTCGAACAGATCGCTTTCCGCCTTGAAGTCGTCCAGGGTGAGGTCTTCCAAATCGCAGCCGCGCTGGTCGCACAGAAGCACGAGGCGCCCCACAACTTCGTGGGCGCGGCGGAAGGGCAGCCCCTTCTTGGCCAGGTAATCGGCCACGTCCGTCGCGGCCAAATACCCCTTCTTCGCCTGGGCGGCCATGGCGTCGGCGTTCACGGTCATGGTGGCGATCATGCCGGCAGCGCAGGTGTAGCAGTCCTTGAGGGTGTCGGCGGCGTCCATGGCGCCTTCCTTGTCCTCCTGCAGATCCTTGTTGTAGGCGAGCGGCAGCGACTTCAGCGTCATCATGAGGGCCATAAGATCCCCCACAACGCGCCCCGACTTGCCGCGGATGAGTTCCGCGAAATCGGGGTTCTTCTTCTGGGGCATGATGGAGGAGCCGGTGGAATAGGCATCCGACAGCGTGATGAAACCGAACTCCGCCGACGACCACAGCACGATCTCTTCGCACAAACGGGACAGGTGCAGGCACGACACGCTGCAGGCGTAGATGAGATCGAGCAGGAAATCGCGATCGGACACGGCGTCGAGCGAATTCGGAATGGGATGGTCGAAACCGAGCGCTTCCGCGGTGGCGAAGCGATCGAGCGGGTAGGTGGTCCCGGCCAAAGCCGCCGCTCCCAAGGGGCACGCGTCGGCGGCGTCGCGGGCCGCGGCGAGGCGCTGGTAGTCGCGGCCGAGCATCTGCACGTAGGCGAGCATATGGTGCGAGAAGAGCACCGGCTGGGCGTGCTGCAGGTGCGTGTAGCCCGGCAGGATGACGTCGAAGTTCGCCTCGGCCTGGGCGATGAGCGCCTCGCGCAGGGCCACATTGGCGGCCATGAGCTCGCCAGCGCGGCGCTTGGCATACAGGCGCGTATCCGTGGCCACCTGGTCGTTGCGCGAGCGGCCCGTGTGCAGCCGCGCCCCGGCATCCCCCACGCGGCGGGTCAGCTCCGCCTCGATGGCCATGTGGATGTCCTCGCTTTCCATCACGTCGAAGACAAGCGCGCCGGACTCGATGTCGGTCAGAATGCCCTTAAGGCCCGCCACAATGGCCTCGGCGTCAGCCTCGGCGATGATGCCCTGGGCGGCCAGCATGGTGGCGTGGGCGATAGAGCCGGCGATGTCCTCGGCGTAGAGCCGCTGGTCCACGGGCAGCGACGCCCCGAAACGCTGGGTAAAGGCGTCGGCGCCTTCGGTGAATCTTCCAGACCACAATGCCATAGTGTCTCCTCGATAAGTCGTTGAACCGAGCGGGCGGCCCTCAAGACCGCCCGCTTCCCTTGTTATCGTGCTAGTCTAGCGCCCCTAGGCCGTGACGGCGTCGGCGTCTTCCAAAATCTCCTCGGCGGCCTCCACCACGGCACTCGTCTTGCCATAGGCGGTCTTCGTGAGATCCACGTCGTCGTAGGAGGGCATCCGTGCGCCCGTGGCGAGCCGGTTTTTCGCCCACACCTTGCAGGACAGGCCGTGGATGTCGATGAAGCCCTTGGCGGCCTGATGGTCGAAGGCGTCGTCGGCGTCGTAGGTGGCCAGACCGAAATCATAGAGCGAGTAGGTGCTCTTCCGTCCCACCACCGTGCAGGAGCCCTTGAAGAATTTCAGCTTCACCGTGCCGGTGACGCACTGCTGGGTGTGGGCGAGGAAGGCGTCGAAGGCCTCCTTCAGCGGCGAGAACCACAGGCCGTTGTACACCTGCTCGGCCCAGGTCTGCTCGATGGCGAGCTTGTGATGCAGCACGCCCCGCTCGAGGCACAGATCCTCCAGGGCCTTGTGGGCCTGGATGAGGGCCAAACCTCCCGGCACCTCGTAGCATTCGCGGCTCTTCACGCCCACGAGCCGGTTCTCCACCATATCGATGCGGCCGAAGCCGTTGCTACCGGCGATGTCGTTCATGGCGTAGATGATGTCGAGGAAGCTCATCGGAGTGCCGTCAAGCGCACAGGGAACGCCCTGATCGAACTCGATTTCCACGTAAGTGGGCTCATCGGGGGCGCAAGCCGGATCGCACGTCATGGTCCAAATGTCCGCCGGCGGCTCGCACCAGGGATCTTCCAGCACGCCGCACTCGATGGCCCGGCCCCACAGGTTGTCGTCAATGGAGTAGGGCTTGTCGGTGGTGGCCTTCACCGGCACGCCGTGGGCCGCCGCCCAGGCGATCTCGTCGGCCCGGCAGCCGAGATCCCAGTTGCGCACCGGCGCGATGATGGTGAGCGCGGGGTCCAGCATGAGTACCGAGGATTCGAAACGCACCTGATCGTTGCCCTTGCCGGTGCAGCCGTGAGCCACGTACTTGGCGCCGAACTGGTGGGCCACCGCCACGAGGTGCTTGGCGATGAGCGGCCGCGACAGCGCGCTCACGAGCGGGTACTTGTTCTCGTACATGGCATTGGCGTACATGGCGCAAGAGAGGTACTCGTTGGCGAAGGTCTCCCGCATGTCGATGACGGCGCAGCCGATGGCGCCGGTGGCCAGAGCCTTGGCCTTGATGGCCTCGAGGCCCTCGTGCTCCTGGCCGAGGTCGCCCACAACAGCGATGACGTCGAGGCCGTATTCCTCTTGCAGCCATTTGATGCACACGGAGGTGTCGAGGCCGCCGGAGTAGGCGAGCACGCACCGCTCCTTCTCACCGGGAGCCGGCTTGGCGGAAATTTGCGGGGCGTCGTGGAGGGAGGAGTTCGTCGTAGTCATGGGAGTTGCCTTTCGTGTCGGGAGCTGCTTTTGGGTTGCCCTATGAGGTGCCCGGCTCGCTTTGCGATGGAAAGGCGTGGCATGAAGTCGCGTCTAGGACGATACGCAAGGTTCCTGCGCGATGGTGCTTGAGGTTTCGAAGAGGAACTTCGGGAGGCCACGGCCTTTGGCGGACCCGGGCGGGGCCGCGCGGCGGCGCGCTGGACGCGCGGAAAGATCTGCTACGCGCGTCGGCGTCGCAGAGAGGAGGTACGTCGGCGTCGGTCGACGTAAGCCGTGGCGAGGAACTGAGGGCACGGGGCAGCAGCAGCGATTCCGCTGTGCTTGGAAGCTATGAGAGCTGCTGCCTGCATCGTGACAATTCCTTTCAAGTACGCGCAGCCGTCCGAGTTATGGGGCCCTGGCGCCTTGCGCCGTAAGCCCTCGGCTGTGCGGTTGACGGCATTATGCCCTAATTTATGAGCCGTCAACCCCGAATTTCAAAATTTTTGCGGAAACGGCGCAATTTAATTGTGCACTGTGCTGTGCAGTTGCACAAAAATTTGCTGATTCTACCTGGGAAATTGTGCGCTTATAAGCAAGAGCGACCCAAGCTTTTTGTGCAAGGGTCGCTCGATGAAGGCTCAATGGGATGGCGTTTTACAGCAGCTGCTCCAGCTTCTGAACCAGCACGTCCACGTCGGCTTCCGTGCAGATGAGCGGGGGTAAGAAGCGCAGCGTGTGGGGGCCCGTGGCGTTCAGGACGAGGCCCGCTTCCAGGCCGGCGGCCACCACATCGGGCGCCGACGGCGCCTCATGGGTGAGATCGATGCCGTTCATGAGGCCGAAGCCGCGCACCTCCTGCACGTGGGGCAGCCGGGCCAAACGCTCGCGCATGTAGGCGCCGACCGACTCGATCTGCGCGCCCATGCCCGGGGCGAGCAGCGTGGAGAGCGTCACGTGGGCCGCGGCCATGGCGATGTTCGAGCCGCCGAAGGTGGTGCCGTGGTCGCCCGGCGCAAAGGCCGCCGCGATGGAGCTTTTCGCCGCGCAGGCACCGGCCACGATACCGGAAGCGATGCCCTTTGCCATGGTGACGATGTCGGGCAGCACGCCGAAGTTCTGGAACCCGTAGGGCACACCCGTGCGGAAGATGCCGCTCTGCACCTCGTCGCAGATCATGAGTGCACCGTGCTCTTCGGTGAGCCGGCGGATGGCGCAGACGAACTCCTCAGTGCAGGGGTGCACGCCGCTCTCGCCCTGGATGCACTCGATCATGACAGCGCAGATGCGATCGCCCTGGGTCTCGAACAGGCGCTCCAAAGCTTCCACGTCGTTGATGGGCGTGGCGGTGAACCCGCCCGGAAGCGGCTGGAAGGCCTCCTGCTTGGCCGGCTGGGCCGTGGCCGCAAGCGTCGCCAAGGTGCGGCCGTGGAAGCTCTTGGCCAGGGTGACGATGAGGCGCGGGGCCAACTCGGCATCTTTGCCGGCGGCCTCCGTGCGGCGACGGGCGTACAGGCGCGCCAGCTTGATAGCGCACTCGTTGGCCTCGGCGCCGGAGTTCGCGAAGAAGGTCTTCCACGTCTCGGGGCTCGGCTCGTCGACATAGGCGTTCAACATGTTCGACAGCAGCTGGGCCACTTCCCCGCGGTGCTCGATGTAGTAGTAATTGCTCACATGGATGAGCTTGGCGGCCTGATCGCTCACGGCCTGCACGATGGAGGGATGGCAGTGGCCGAGGCTGCACACGCCGATGCCGGAGAGGAAGTCGAGGTACTCCTTGCCGGTATCGTCGATGAGTACCATGCCGTTGCCCTCGACGAATTCCACGGGCTTGCGGGCGAAGGTGCCCATCACGTATTCGGATTCCAGGGCCATTTCACGGGCGAGAGTCATGGAGTGCTCCTAACGGTTTTCGATGAGCTTGGCGGCGAATTTGCTGACAGGGGAGACGTTCAGGAACTGGGCCGAGGCGAGGCCTCCCACCATGGTGCCCATGCCGGAGTCGGTGAGCAGCTCCAGCAGCAACGCGTGGGGCACCGTGCCGTTGATGATATGGGCGGCGCTAACGCCGGAATCCAGCGCGCGCACGCAGCTGGAAAGCTTCGGGATCATGCCCGAGGAGAGTTTGTCGCCGCGCACCATGGCCTCGGCCTCGCCGAGGGTCATCTCGGCGATGAGGGAGTCGGGGTCGGGGTAGTTCTCGTAGAGGCCGTCCACATCGGTGAGGAAGATGATCTTGTGGGCGCCGATAGCCGCAGCAATGTAGCCGGCCGCCACGTCGGCGTTCACGTTGTAACAACCGCCGTCCTCGCCGATGGCGATGGAGGCAATGATGGGGATGTAATCGTCGGCCACCAAGTCCTCGATGAGCTGGGTGTTGATGCGGGTGATCTTGCCCACGCGCCCCAACTCCGGTCGGGCCTGCTCGGCCACGATGATGCCGGCGTCGGTTCCCGAGACGCCCACGCCCATGTTGCCGTGGGCGTTCATGGCCTCCACCAGCTGCTGGTTCACTTCCCCGGTGAGCACCATGCGCACGAGATCCATGGCGTCGTCGGTGGTGACGCGCTGGCCGTCGATGAATTCCACGGGCAAGTTGAAGTTGGAGAAGGCGCGGTTGATGGCCTTGCCGCCGCCGTGGACGAGCACCGGGTTCACACCCAAGATCTTCAAAAGTACGATATCGGCCATGACTTCGGCGGCCAGCTGGGGGTTTTCCATGGCCGAGCCGCCGTACTTGATGACGATGGTCTTGCCCGTCACCTGCTTGAGCCATGGCATGGCCTCGTAGAGGATCTCGCCGGTGCGTACGGGTACGCCCTCAGCGCGAGCTTCGTTAGCGTATTTCATGAGCGGTAATCTCCATTGATCGTCACGTACTCGTGCGAGAAGTCGCAGGTCCACATCGTGGCCGACTCCTCCCCCGCGTGCAGATCCACCTCGATGGTCACTTCGGGTTCTTCGAAGCGACGCAGGGCCTCTTCTTCGTCGAAATCGACCACCAGGCCGGCACGGCACACAGGCAGGCCCAGTATATCGATATCCACGTCCTCCTGGTTGAAACGAGCACCGGACCGTCCGAGGGCGGCGGCAACACGGCCCCAGTTGGCATCGTGCCCGTAGACGGCGGTCTTCACGAGTGGCGAATTCGCCACCGTACGGGCAGCCGCATCGGCGTCGTCAGCCGTGACGGCCCCGCGCACGGTAACGGTGATGAGGCGCGTGGCCCCCTCGCCGTCGGCGGCCATCTTGCGGGCGAGCGTCGTCGCAAGCTGATCGAGAGCGCGCTGGAAGGCATCGAAGGCCGGCGTCCCGGGCGTGAAAGCGGGGCCGTCGGGCGCGGCAGCGCCGGAAGCCAGGGCAAAGCAGGTGTCGTTGGTGGAGGTATCGGAATCCACCGTCACCTTGTTGAAGCTCTTGTTCACCGCCGCCGTGAGGGCCTGGGACAGATCGGGCGCGGCGAGAGGCGCGTCGGTGGTGATGACGGCGATCATGGTAGCCATATTCGGCATGATCATGCCGGCGCCCTTGCACATGCCTCCCACCGTGAAGGTGACGCCCGGATATCCGATGCCGTCGCCGGAGAAGCTGACCGAGCCGTGTTTGGGACAGGTGTCCGTGGTCATGATGGCACGGGCCGCCGTTGCGCCTTGGGATGTGCGGCCGGCGAGATCGTCGGCCACTTTCGCCATGGCCGCAAGCGCTGCTGGCACACCCTCCGCGAAGGGCTCAAGGCGCAGGTGCTGGCCGATAACGCCCGTGGAGGCCACGAGCACCTCGTCGGCCGGACAGCCCACGGCCTCGCCGACGAGCTCGGCGGTCTTACGGGCGTTTTCCAAACCGATCTCACCCGTGGCGGCGTTCGCGATGCCGGAGTTGACGACAACCGCCCGCGCGCATCCGTAGGCGGGAGCTCCCGCGCCCCCCTCGTTCAGGTGCTCGCGGGACACGCGCACGGGCGCCGCGCAGAACACATTGGTCGTGAAGGTGGCCGCCGCCGCACAGGGCTCGTCGGCCACGACGAGCGCCATGTCGAGACGCTCAGGATCGGCCCTAAAGCCCGCGTGTACGCCCACGGCGAAAAAGCCGAGCGCGCTGGCCGCGTTGCCCTCGGGATCGAAAGCGAAAGTGTCGTTCTCGGTCATAGGTCCTCTCTTTCCCACGGGACGGCGCCGAGGCGGCCCTCATCCCCTTCCACTGCTATACGGGGTTGGCGATCTCTTCCAAACCGCAAGTCTCGGGCAGGCCGAACACGATGTTGGCGCACTGCACGCCCTGACCGGCCGCGCCCTTCCCCAGGTTGTCGATGGCACCGGTGGCCACAATCATGCCGGCAGGGTGCACCGCCACGCCCACTTGGGCGCGACAGGTTCCCGCCACCGACGCCGTGCGCGGCTGCACGCCGGCGTCCATGACGGACACGAGCGGGCTTGCCGCATAGAAGTCGCGATACAACTCCACAAGCTCCTCGGTGGTAGGGGCGGCGCCCGGGGCCAGCGGCAACGTCACCGTGGACAGCAACCCGCGGTTGAGCGGAGCCAGATGCGGCGTGAACACGAGCCGGCCCTCGAGCCCCAGGATCTGCTCAATCTCGGGGGTGTGGCGATGGGTGCCCACGCCGTAAGCCTCCAGGTTCTCGTTGGCGAAGCAGTAATGGGTGCGCTCCGTGGCCTTCTTGCCCGCGCCGGTCACGCCCGAGACGGCATCGGCCACCACGGGGGCAGCAGCGTCCACGAGGCCCGCACGGATGGCGGGCGCAGCGGCAAGGGAAGTGGCCGTCGGGTAGCAGCCGGCGCAGCCCACGAGCACGGCCTCGCCGGCAGCGCGGCGCTCGGCCGCGGCGGCCAACTCATCGCCGGTCAGCTCGGGCAGTCCGAAGGCGGCCTGGGCCAAAAGGTCGGTGGCGGTGTGGGGCGCGTACCATTTCTCGTAGATAGCAGGATCCTTCAGGCGGAAGTCGGCCGACAGATCGACGACCGTGACACCGGCGGCGATAAGGTCGGGCGCCATGCCCATGGCCGCCTTATGGGGCACCGCCAAAAACACCACGTCGAAGGCAGAGAAATCAGTATCCTCGTGGGTGGAGAACGCGAGATCGGTTACCCCGGTGAAGGCGGGATAGGCCTTCGCAATGGGCGTTCCCGCCAGCGCGTCGGAGGTCGCCGCCGCCAAGTCGAACTCGGGGTGGCGCGACAGCAGGCGCACCAGCTCGATGCCGGCGAAACCGGCCGCTCCCACAACTCCCGCTCGATAGCCCATAGAAACTTCCTTCCTCTCTGCCCGTTTATATATTCGGCTCTTTCTTGAGCATACGCACAAAGATGAGCGTTTTCATTACTGTTTTCATCATACCCCCACTGGGGCCATCCCAAAGGCAAAAAGCTCCGTTTATGACAACTTGGAGCAGGTTGCGCCCCTTCCCTGCCCCGCACGCCCCCTTCCGCTAGACTTAGGCGCACATCTTTTGGAAAGGAGCTCCCATGAGCAACAAAGGCAAGAAGGTCAAGGTGCACTACACCGGCACGCTGGACGACGGCACCAAGTTCGATTCGTCCGTGGATCGCGGCGAGCCCATCGAGTTTGTGTGCATGGCCGGCCAGATGATCCCCGGCTTCGACGCCGCCGTGGAGGACATGGCCGTCGGCGAGAAGAAGACCGTGCACATCCCCGCCGCCGAGGCCTATGGCGAGCGCGATGACGCCATGGTGCAGAAGGTGCCCGTGGATCAGATCCCCAACGCCGACCAGCTGCCCGTCGGGCAGACCGTCTACATGATGGGCCCGGGCGGCCAGCCCTTCCCCGTGTTCGTGCAGTCCATCGAGGACGGCATTGTCACCTTCGACATGAACCACGAGCTGGCGGGCAAGGACTTGAACTTCGACATCGAACTTGTCGAGGTTGAGGACTAACCCTGGTTGTCCGGTCGGGAGTTGGCGGAGGGGGCACCGTGCTCAAACAGCATTGAAGTGCAGGGCTCGTCGAGGGTTCCGACATTTCCTAATGCACTTCAATGAACTGCGCGCGGCACCCCCTCCGCCAACTCCCGACCTACTCTTACTTACTTGAGCTTACTTGAGCTTATTTGAAGCGACCCCGCCGACTTTGGCGGGGTCGCTTTGCGTTTGGGGAAAACCGAGGCTGCCCTGGGTGGGAAATTGGCAGCCGGCAAGGCTTGAGAGTCGGTGACTCGGCGCGCCAAGGGGCATGCGGCAGATGCAAGCGCGGCAGCACGGGGCCAACGAAAAAGTGGCACCATGCGGCGAAGCGGAGACGCCTGCCGCGACGAACCTAGGCGAGCGCTTCGGACAGAGAAGCCTCGAACGCCTCGGAGGCGGCAGGCTTCACCTCGGTTTTCTTCTGGAAAAGGCCCTTGAACGCGGAGGGCAGCGCGGCCCAGACGCCAACTTGGGGCACGGCATCGGCCTCGACGAGCGACTGCACGGCGCTGGAAGCTGCCTTTGAGCTGATGCCCATATGGGCGAAGCGCTGCTCCAGCTTGGCGCAGTAGGCGGCATCGGCGGAATCGAGGGAAGCAACGGCGGCTGTGGCCTGGTCGTTGAACAGTTTCATGGTGGTTCTCCTTTCGACGGCGCCTAGTTTAGGCCCACGATGAAGGTCATCGTTTGGTCGATCGGCCGAAGCTCGATGCCTCGCTTTGTGCAGTTGCACAACGATATGCGCATCGCGCCCTTTTCGCAGAAACGCACGCACGCCCCATTGCAGCAAGAGCGCCGAATAAAACGCTGCCCCCGGAAATCGGAGGTTACCCCAACGGCGCCTAGAGCGCGCCCGGGGCTACGTCAGATAGGCCAAGGTGAGCAGGGCAGCCAGTTCGCGATCGGTCGCGTCTTGCACGGAAAGAACTTCCTTGATCTTCTTCAGGCGGTAGCGCACGGTGTTGGGGTGCTGGAACAGCGCCTCGGCCGTGCGGCTCACCTCGCCATAGGCGGCGGCGAACGCCTCGGCCGTCGCACCCAAGTCGGCATCGTGCTCGGCATCGTAGTCGAACAGCAGCGAGCGCAAAAGATCGGCCGCCCGGGCATACAGGCGGTCGCTTCGGGCCGCGGCGCGGAAGGCGTCGAAGCGCAGGGTGGTCCAGCGCACGATGCCGGCGTCCTCCCGCTCGGCCGTGCGCAAGGCGGCCATGGCCTGGCGCACGGCCAGATCCCCCTCCCCCAGGCTCACCTCCTGGCTGATGCCGCACACCAAAGGCCCGGCCGTAGCAATGCATTTCGCCAGGTCGGCGTCGGAGATGGCGATGGCCTTCAGCGGGGGCCTCTTGAAGGAGACGAACCCCAGAAGCATCTCGCGGTAGCGGCACGCAAACGTGCGCTCGACGTCGTCCCAGCGTTCGCCATAAGCGGCGAGCACCCCTTCCACCACCTTCTGCAAAGCGCGCAGCGACGCCCCATCGTCGGTGACGGGGCGTATGGCCAGACACTGGATGGTGGCACCCGTAACGCCCGCGATGGTGAAGAACGTGGAGCGCACGGCGTGCTCGTCGGAGGGCGCCAGAATGAGGTCGATCAGGTGGTTGCGCTCCCACTCGGCGGCATCGTCGTCGAGCAGGTTCATGAGGTCGGCGATGACTCGCTCCATATAGCGCCCCTCATAGAAGAACACGGGCACACCCCGGGCGGTCGAGGCCTCCGCCACCGATGGCGGCAGCTCCTTCAGCACCACGGGCTTCACGGCCACCGCCGCCACGCCGTACTCGATGAGCGCGAGCAGCGCCTCTTCGGCCAGATCGGGATGCATCCCGGCGAAACCCAAGGTGGTGAACACGAATTCGCCCGAGGTGAACACCTCATAGCCGCCCGTGAAGGGCTCGTGATCGAGGGTTCCCACGCCCGTGACCTCGCGCTCGGCCGCCCCCTCGCAAGGCGCCGCCAACCAAATGCTGTCGAAGGCCCTCATGTTCATAACGTCGCCAACGGTGATCATGAGATTCTCCTAACTGCCATGGCGGGCGGAGCGGCGGAAGGTGCGTTTGCGGAGGAAGGAACCCTCGGGCACGTGAGCGGCAGGGGCACCACCGCACGCGCCACCTTCCACGAGGATGCGGTAGAGGTTGCAGGAGCGGTTGGCCACGGCGGCGGCTTCCCAGTCAGCGGTGGTGGCGCGGGTGAGGGCCTCTTCCACCGTGGCAGGGGCGTCCTCGTCGTGGTTGTCAGGGCCGAAGGTGTTGAGCCAGTGCAGGTCGCGCACGATGAGCCGGCGACTGGGCTCGTGGGGCGCGAGGACTTCCAGCTCGTCGCCTTCCGCGAAGCGGTTGCGGCACAGGAGGTAGAGGTGGTGCGGGTCGCCGGCGACGACGTCCGCGATGTGCATGGTCTCTTGTTCGTAGCCGTCGTAGGCGGGGGCCTGCTCGGCCTCGGAGAAGTAGAAGCCCGTGCCGTAGGGGCGGTGGGAGACGGCCAGAAGCTCGTCAGCCACCTCATCGGGCGGTTCGCCGTCAAGCACGCGGCGATAGGCGCCCACGACTGTAGCCACGTAGAACGCCTTCTTGTTGCGGCCCTCGATCTTGATGGAATCGACTCCCGCATCAGCCAGCGCCTGCAGGTGCGCAAGCATGTTAAGATCTTTCGCGTTCATAATGAAGGTGCCGCGGTCGTCCTCCTCAATGGGAAAGAATTCGCCGGGCCGCTTTTCCTCTTCCAGAAGGAACTCCACGGGTCGCCCCGCCGCGAACTCCGTAGGGGCGGACTTTAGTCCGCCCTGGATACCGATGGCGTTTTCGCTTTGCGGCAACTCAACCACACTTGTGGGCGAGGGGCGACCGAGGTCGCCCCCTACGGGTTCATCCGGCCGCGTCGCCGCAGGCGAGGCGGCGCCGAGCTGGTAGCTCCAGCGGCAGGGCTGGGTGCAGTGACCCTTGTTGCCCGAGCGGCCGGTGAGGTAGCTGCTGATAAGGCAGCGGCCCGAGACGGCCATGCACATGGCGCCGTGGGCGAAGGCCTCGATCTCCAGATCGGGCGGCGTGTCCTGGCGCAGGCGGGCGATGTCAGTCAGCGACATTTCCCGGGCGCACACCACGCGGCTCGCGCCGAGGGAATGCCACACCCGGGCAGCGGCTCCGTTGGCCACCGAAGCCTGGGTGCTCACATGGCGCTCTACCCGGGGAGCCACGTCGCCGGCCACGGCGAAGGCGCCCACATCGCCGATGATGAAGGCGTCCACGCCAGCCGCGTCCAGCGCACGGAAGAACGCCGGCAGCCCGTCAATGTCGTCGGGGTGCATGAGGATGTTGCAGGTGACGTGCACCTTCACGCCATGGTCGTGGGCGAAGGCCACCGCGGCGGGAATCTCGTCCATGCGGAAGTTCGCCGCCCGCGCTCGCATGCCGAACTGCTCGGCTGCCAAATACACCGCATCGGCCCCAAAGGCCACCGCGGCCCGCAGCTGTTCCATGCCACCCGCCGGCGCCAGAAGCTCCATGCCGATTTTGCCCAACGAGCTAGCCCTCGAACGTCACGCGGGCGCCCTGGGGGGTGTCCTCGATGATGAAGCCCAAATCGGCCAGGCCGTTGCGGACGCCGTCGGCCACGGCCCACATCTTCTCGGCGCGGGCCGTCGCGCGGGCCTCAAGCAAGCGCGCCACGGCGATCTCCGGGTCATCGCCGTCGTAGCCGGCCAAATCGGCCGCGAGCGCCACCACTTCCACGGGATAGGCCTCCCCCACCCCGGCGGCGGACACGTCGATGCCGAGCACGTCCATCAGCTCCACGATGACGTCGCGGGCCGCACGCACGGCCGGGTAGGTGTCGCCATTCAGGGTCGTAAGATCGGCGGTCATGGCATTCACATCGCTCACGAAGGCGAAGATATCGCCCACAGCGGCCGGCGCGTTGAAGTCGTCGTCCATGGAGGCGGTGAAGCTCTCGCGCAGGGCGGCCACCCGGTCGTTCAGCGCCGAGGCATCCAGCACCGCCACCAGCTCCGCCTTGGCCTCGGCGATGCCGCCCACGGCGTCGTCGCCCGTCGGCTGGCCGGCTTCCAGCAGCCAGTCCAGGGCCTTCACGGCGTTCTCGATACGCGTCAGCGCCGCATCAGCCTCGGCAACGCGCTGCTCGCCGAACACGAGGGGGCTGCGGTAGTGGCTCTGCAGCATGAGCATGCGCAGGGCCGCCGGGCGCACCTGCTCCAGCACCTCGTGCAGCAGCAGGAAGTTGTTCAGCGACTTCGACATCTTCTCGGTCTCGCCGGTTTCGGCATTGGCGATCTGCAGCATGCCGGAGTGCATCCAGTAGTTGGCAAACGTGCTGTCACAGGCGCACTCGGATTGGGCGCGCTCGTTCTCGTGGTGCGGGAACACCAGATCGGCCCCGCCGCCGTGGATGTCGAAGGGCAGTCCCAGGTACTTCTCGGACATGGCCGAGCACTCGATGTGCCAACCGGGACGGCCCTGGCCCCAGGGCGATTCCCAGGCCGGCTCGCCGGGCTTGGCCGCCTTCCACAGGGCGAAGTCCAGCTCATCGCGCTTGCGCTCTTCCAAGCCCTGGCCATCGGCGCGCAGCTCGCGATGGCCGCTTTCCGCCTCGTCCACATCGCGACCCGAGAGCTGGCCGTAGCCCGGATAGGAGCGCACGTCGAAGTACACGTCGCCCTCCGACACGTAGGCATGGCCGCGCTCGATCAAGCGCTCGATAAGCGCGATCATGGTGCCGATCTCCTCGGTGGCTTTCGGGCGGATATCCGGATCCTGCACGCCAGCCGCGCGCATGTCCTCGATGAACAGACGCGTGTACTCCTCGGCCACCTCGGCGGCCGTGCGCGCCTCCTCGCCGGCGCGCTTGATGATCTTGTCGTCCACGTCGGTCACGTTCTGCACGAAGGTGACGTCGAAGCCGCGCCAGGTGAGGTAGCGGCGGATCATATCGAAGGAGATGAACGTGCGCGCGTTGCCGATGTGGATGCGGTTGTACACCGTGGGCCCGCACACGTACATGGAGACCTTCCCCGGCTCCACAGGTTCAAAGTCCACCTTCTGGCGGCGGCGCGTATCGTACAACTTGATCATAAAAGCTCCTTCGGGCGTTCATTCAGAATGAGAGCCATTGTAGCGCAAGAGCAGCTTCCCCCGCGCCCCAACCCCACAGCAGTCCGCAAACCGATGGAAAAGAATGGGATCTCACCCCACTGCGAAATCTATTCCATAGATGTCGCATTTCTGCAACATTATTTCAATGATGCATTACTGCTACATTCATTTGGTACAATGCCTCGAAACTCATCCGAAGGAGCGCTATGGAACGTATCCGAACCGCACGTCAAATTGGCCAGACCATTCGAGAAAAAAGACTTCAGCAAGGACTCACTCAGCAGGAGCTAGCCGACGCCTCCCATGTATCGCGCTCGCTTATAGTGCGATTGGAAAAAGGAACCGCAACGGCCCTTTACCCCGAAAAGCTCATCGACGTGCTCAGCGCGCTCGGATTGCACCTGGTTCTCGTCGACGCCCAGGACAAGAACTCAGCCCCACCTCAGTTCGACTGTCCTGCGCCTGATGCGGCCGACAATGCGGCCAGCGAGCAACGCATTCAGGAGGCTTTGGCCGATCTCGTCTTGAGCACCGACCTCCTTAAAACGCGGTCGCGCACCATCCCGCATCGAAACTAGAAAGAGGCTCCCATGCGCTCTCCCATACTCGCAGAGCTCTTCGTAACCATTCAAGGCGAAACTGCCGGCAAAGTTCGCCAGCACGAGAATGGCGCGCTCACCTTCGCGTACCTGCCCGTTTATCAAGGAGTCCCCCTTTCCCTTTCCATGCCCCTGGCCAACAAAGAGTACGGCGACAAAATTGTTAGACCTTACCTCTTCGGACTCGTTCCCGACAACTATTATCTGCGGCGAGCCCTAGGGAGAGAGTTCAACGTTTCAGCCGATAATCCATTTGCCTTGCTCGCACACATCGGCAAGGACTGCCCGGGCGCAGTCCAGTTTTTTCCTCCCGACCTTTACCCCCAGGCGTCCGACCAATCGGGCCGCTATGAGCCCATCACCAACGAGGCAATCGGCCACCGCCTTCGAACTATCGCGAGCAACGAGCAAGCTACTTGGCAAGCACCCGAGGAGCACTGGTCGCTCGGCGGCCAGCAATCGAAAATTGCCCTCGCGCATTTTGACGACCAATGGTTCGCTTGCGAAGGCGCGGCCGCAACTACGCATATTATTAAACCAGGTATTTCAGCCCTCGCCCACCAAGCCCTCAACGAGCACCTCTGTCTGCGTCTCGCAACGCTCTGCGGCATTCCTGCCGCGCAGTCGACATTCCAGACGTTCGCCGACATGGCTGCCATTGTCGTGAGAAGGTACGATCGAATCATCGAAGACGCATACAAGGTGATCCGGGTCCATCAAGAAGATTTCTGCCAGGCTCTCGGCGTGCTGCCCGACTACAAGTACGCCAACGAGGGCGGCCCTTCGGCTCGCGATATCGCGAACTTGCTGAACGGTCAGCAGAACAGCGAGCGCAACGTCCCCCTCTTCGCTGCCGAGCTTTTCTTCAACTACCTTATCGGGGCTCCTGACGCTCACGCGAAAAACTACTCAGTTATTCTCACGAGAGCGAATGGCCCCCTTCTCGCTCCTCTTTATGATACGGCATCGGGACTCGCTTACGAGCCGCCCCGAGGCGGCTGGCGACTGGCCATGGGTATCGGCGGCGAAAACCACGTGGGAAAGATACGACGCCCCCATATTCAGCGGTTTTCGGAAGCAGCGGCCCTCGACGAGGAAATGGCGCTCGACTTGTACGCCAATATTGCTCAGGCAATTCTTGACCATCTTTGCGACATTGTGCATGAAGTCGCAGAATTACCGGGAGGCACTGCCCTCGCGCAGCGTCTTGTACCCGAGATTCGGCGTCTGTGCGAAAAATCCTTAGATGCCCTCTGATCTTGCAACGCAACTGGTGTTCCAGCAACGCCCCGAAGTTCGTGAGACAAGAAAGGCGCCTGCTGGCGGCGAAGCCAACAGGCGCCCTGAGGGGAGACCGGCGATCGCGAAGGGAGGGAAAGTCACGACCGCCGGCGAAGAGGGAGGCACTGCGAAAACGCGGAATGCCCGCTCAAGACTACTTGCCGAGGTATTCCTTGGCGTCCTTCACGGCCAGACGGCCGGAGTTCACGGCCCAGCCGGCCTGGGAGCCGGGGGCGAACTTCACATCGTAGGAGTCGCCGTACAGGCCGCCCGCATCGGAACCGCCAGCGTACAGGCCGGGGATGACCTGGCCTTCCTCGTCGATCGCCTGGGCCTTCTCGTTCACCTTGATGCCGCCGCAGGTGGTGTAGTAGCCGTCGCCCACCTCGCACAGCCAGTAGGGGCCGGCGTCCACGGCGTGCATGTACTTGGCGCGCTTGCCGAACTCCTCGTCGGCCGAGGTGTCCTCATCGTCGAGGCCGTCCGCAGCGGCGCAGGCGGCGTTGTAGGCGTCCACCGTAGCCTGCACGGCAGCAGCGTCCAGGTCGACCTCAGCGCAAAGCGCGGCCAAGTCGTCGCCCACATGGCAGCCCTCGGCCGCCATCAAGTCCTCGCGAGCCTTCGCCAGCGGCGTGCCCGGCGTGCCGAAGGAGAACACCTGGCCGTCGGGGCCCTGCGCCTCCCAGCGCTGCATATCGGCCTCCGTGAACAGGACGAAGGTGCGATCCTGGTTGCGCACGGCGATACCGGCACCGGCGAAGTCATCGATCCACAGATCCTCTTTGCAGAAGCGCTCACCGTTCTGATTCAGCCACAACGTGGGCTGCACGCCAGCGGAATAGGCATCAGTGGTCCAGGTGGCGGTGATGGCACCCAGAGTCACCGGCCCACACCACATGACGGTGCCGAGCCCCTCAGCCATAGCGGCGCCGGCGGCCTTGGCCATCTTGATGCCATCGCCGTCGCGGCACTCCATGCCGAGCGCTTGAATGTTCACGTTTTTGGTCTCGGACACACCGTAGAGGAACTCGTGGTTGTTGGCGTAGCCGCCGGTGCCGATGACGACGACGGGAGCCTCCACCTTAATGACGTTGCCCTTCTCGTCCTCGGCCAGAAGGCCGGCCACCTTGCCGTCCTCCATGATGAGCTGACGACCGAACGTGTTGAAACGGGCTTCGGTGCCCAACCGCTCGGCCTCAGCGCCGAAGCACTGCATGAAATGGCCGCCGGGGCTGGCGTCGTTGCCCTTGTCGTACACGTGCCAGATCTTCGGGCCCGCGCCGATGGCGATGACGTCGGCGAAGACGATGCCGTGGCTTTCCAGCCAGTCGATGGTCTCCTTCATCTGGCCGAAGTAGGCCTCATACAGCTTGTGCTGAGGAATCCAATGGTGGTAGTTAAGGCAGGTGTTCAGGGCGTTCTTCACGCCGTAGGGCGCCGTGGGGTTGTAGGCGCCAGCGAACACGGGGCAGTTCTCGCCAGAGGTGTATTTGGTCTCGAGGCCAGTCATGCCCTCGGTGCCGATGAAACTTCCACCGTAGCCGGCCAAACGCTCGATGACGACGGCCTTAAGCCCCATATCGGCAGCCTGAATAGCAGCGGCCGTGCCCGTGCCGCCGGCGCCGACGATGCAGATGTCAGCCGTGATGGTCTCGGTCGGCTCGCCCAACTCGGCGATCTTCCAGATGTCCTTAGTCGCGCTGGTGGACGCGCCCTCGGCCTCGGCACCGGTGGCGGCAAGATCGCTCTCGGTCGCCGTCGGCTTTTCGGCCGCCGGGGTCTGGGGCGCGCAGCCAGCCAGGCCCGCGCCGGCCAGGCCCGCGGCCACAAGGCCGGCGCCGGTCAGAAACGAGCGACGGGAAAGATTGCTCTGCTCAGTCATGGTAACCCTCCTAAATCGGTAAACCCTGCATCACAGCTCCTCCGCTGCGATGGACGGCATTATTGACGACGGCACCACCGTTGTGAATAGATTTCTATGGAGCCAAAAGTTGGGTGCCTGAAACCATGAGTTTCGCGAAGTAGGCTGGTCATCGTACTAGAATAGGCACAGGGCTTCGCGCGCGAAGCCCTGTGAGCTGATCCTGCCCGCGTTGCGCTCAAGCAGGATCAGCTCACAACGGGTGGCGCTCGAAAAGCAGCTAGGGCATCTTTGCAATTGCCGCACCAGGGGAGCTTACGGGGAGGAATCATGCAAAACGACCGGCTTGATTATTTCATTTTGGCTTACGAGTCGCCGAACTTCAGCGCCGCCGCAGCGCGCATCCCCATGTCGCCCCAGGGTTTCTCGAAGGCCATCCGCAATCTTGAGAAGGAGCTGGGCGTGACGCTGTTCGCCATTGATGGCGCTGGGCAGCGCCGGCCAACGCCCTACGCCGACCGCTTCTACGACTATGCGCTGAGCATCCGCCATGAGCGAGCCCTTCTGGAGCGCAGCTTCGAGCAGATGAGCGAGGCGGGCGCGATGGAGCTGCAGGTGGCCTGTTCGCTGGGTGTGGCGGGGCTTGCGGGCCACAACCTGAAGAGCGAGCTGCAGCGCCGCTGCCCCGGGGTGCGGCTGACCTTGGTAGAGATGCCTGACGACGATTGCGAGCGCTTCGTTCGCGAAGGCTTCTACAACTGCGGACTGCTCGTGTCTCCGGCTCGAGGAGACTTGGCGTTCCGCGAGGTGTACAGCACCCACGTGTGCCTGTGGACGCATCGAACGAATCCACTGTTCAGCCGTAACGAGCTGCAATTGGAAGACCTGGTCGGACAGCCGATTGCCATGCCGGGCCACGGCTTCAAATGCTACCGTCGCCTCGTCGATCGCATGGAAGACGCCGGACTGCCCGCACCCGAGGCCATCGAACGCAGCGAGCTCATCTGGATTTACGAAGAAGCCGCCCAGGGCCGCGCGCTCGGGTTCTGCCTGCCCTACATGGAAAACCTGGCAGCGTTCTCTCATCGCGAGGACGTGCGAGCCATCCCCGTGGTTGGCTCGCGCTGGGGCTTCGGAGTCGTGTTCGATCGCGTTCCCGCCGAAGACACCTGCGAGGCCATCTTCGCCCAATGCGTCGCCGCCTGCGCACGCGAGCTGCCGCGGTAGTTGATCCAGCCGCACGACTGACCTGCCCCGTTGGCCGGCCCACCCGACGCGTGGGACGCCGCGCGCTTCGATGCGCCCGCGCCCGCGAGGCGCCATGTTGGCCGATGAGCCCACGCCCGCGAGGCGCCGCGCGACGTCCCCTACTCTTCCCCGTCGTCCAAGTAGTTGCGCAAAGCCTGCATGCGGCGGTCCAGCTCGGCTGCGGCATCGGCCAGATCGGCCAGCTCGGCGGCCACCGCCGCCGCTTCTTCGTCGGGAAGATTCTTCTTGTAGCGCAACTGGTGCTCCAACGAGGCCCAGAAGTTCATAGAGATGGTGCGCAGCTGCACTTCCACCTTCACCGAACGCTTCTCGCGCTCGAGGAAAATGGGCACCTCGATAATGAGGTGCAAGCTGCGATACCCGCTCGGCTTCGGAGAAGCCACATAGTCGCGCCGCTCGATAAGGGTCACGTCGTCTTGGGACAACAGCGACTCGGCCAGGGAGAACATGTCCTCGGGGAAGGTACACACCACGCGCACGCCCGCCACGTCGTATATGTTCTTCTCGATGGAGTCCACCGACACGGGAAAGCCCTTGCGGACAAGTTTCTTTGCCAAGCTGTCGGTGCTCTTCAAGCGCGATTTGATGGACTCGATGGGGTTGCGATCGTGTTGCAGGCCGAACTCGGCATCCAGCACGCGGAACTTCGTCTCCACCTCCATCATGGCGCACTCGTAGTAGGTCATGAGCCGCCGGTAGGGCGCGAAGTTGCGCTCCAACATGGCAGAGAACTCGTCGCTGCCCGCCAACCGCGCGAGCATCTGGTTCGCCAGCTCCTCCCGCTGCTCGTGCAACGCATCTAGCGCACTTTGGCCCAGCGCGCCCTGGCCGTCACGCAGCCGCACCACCGCGTTTTCGAAGGCCCGCTCCGTCAACCTCGCCATAGCCGCTCCCTTCCCATTGCGTCATTCGTTTTCGACAGATGATACTTCACGCCCTCGGAATGGCTTGAAATTCACGAAACATCGGTTTCTTCTCACAAAATACGCTCTTTCGGCCTTCAAATGGCTTAGAAATGACGAAACATCGGCGCAAACCGACAGCTGAAGTCCTCTTCGTAATACACGACCTGGGGAAACACCCGCTATGGTATTACACCTAGGGCTGAAAAAGCGCTCCTCCGCCGATGTTTCGTGATTTCTAAGCCATTTCAGCCTCTCGCGCAACAAAAATCTCCCGCCCAGGCATCATGCCCACGCGGGAGATTCCGAGGCGCGCGCTCGACGAGCAGCGATACCCTACAGCGCTCTATTGCGCCTCCGCAGCGGCGGACGGGGCGGCTTCGGCGTCGACGTCCTCAAGATGCACGGAGGCGTGCCAGCTGCCGGATTCGCCGCTTACCTGGTACACGTAGGTGGCGCCGTCCTTGTCGTAGGTGCCCGTGGCGGCGCCGTTAGCGGCCAGCTGGTCAGTCAAGTCGATGGGCTCCACGCCCTCGGGGGCTAAAACCACGTGGCCGTCGGAGGATTCCAGCACCATATCGTCGGCGTTCGGCGAGCCGTCCTCGGCGCCTTCCACCGTGTAGTCGTGAATCTCATAGGTGGTGCCGTCGAAGTCGCCGCCTTCCGAGATCATGGTCATCTGCACCGCGCCACCCTCGCCGTCGCCCACCTCGTAGGAGACCTCGCCGACCGTGGTGTCGCCGTTCTGGGTCATCTGCACGTCCATCTCCACTGGCTCGCCGTTGATGTAGACCGTGGCCTTCTCCACCCAGGTCTCGCCCGTGGCAGCATAGCAGACGCCGTTGGTAACCACGAATACCCCGAGCAATGCCGCGCAGGTGGCGGTCGCGAATTTCAGGGCCGTCGTACGCTTCTTCGTCTTCTCCATGGGAATGCCCTTAACCTTTCCTATCAGGTCAGCAGAGGCATGGACCTCGCCCATCATGGCTTTGTACTGGCTTGAGTTGCTCATCTTCCCACGCCTCCTTCAGTGACTGTTTCAGTAACTTCCTTGCTCGGACGAGCCGGGTGCGCACCGTGGGCTCCTTGATGCCCAGCACCTCGGCGATCTCGCGGGTACCCATGTCCTCGAAGTAGAACAGGTGCACCACGATGCGGCACTTCTCGGGTAGCGCGCCCAACGCCGCGTACAGCGCCTCGTGGGACGTGTCGGCGAAAGCGGGCTCCTCGAAGGGAGGAGCATCGCCGTCGCGAATGTCCCGCAGCTCGACTCGCTGGCGCCACAGACTGCGCCAGAGGCTCTTGCACTCGTTCACCGTGACGCGAATGAGCCACGCGCGCAGGCGATCATCGCGGGCGGGTTCGCGTTCGGGCACGGCCTCCAAGGCTCGGCCGCCATTGCGCTCGGGCCCGTCGCAAAACCATGTCGGCGGTTTCTCGTAGAACTTCAAGAACACCGCCTGCACCACGTCCTCGGCATCGGGCACCCGTCGCGTCTGATTGAGCGCGATGCGGTACACCATGTCGGCATAGGCATCGACGATCTGTCGGTACTGGCGGTTGTCCACAGGTTTCCTTCTCGTCCGTCGGGGAAGGCGACGACTCGCGGCCGCTAGCTTGCTGCCCCGTCGCCACCTTCCATAAAAGGCCTTTCACAGACAATACGCTTGGGCGCGGCACAATGTGCGACGTTTGGGAGAAATTTTCCCTGACAAAACTCGCCAGAAACGAGGGTGGTATAGAACAAGCAAGGAAAAGGCCGACTCGGGGCCGGCCTTCTCCTTGGGAGGGTAAGGGAAAGACGCGTCGCGCGCTCTAGCAGTTGCGAGCGGTGAGGTTGCCCGTGGTGATGGCGTTCTGGATGCTCGAGGGTTCGGCGGCATCGCCGATTACATGCACGTCGAACTCGCCGGACAGCTCGTCGGCCAGAGCCGTGTTGGGGCTCATGGTGGAGGCGTCCACCACGCAGTCGCAGGCAAGGGTGACGTCCATGCCGAAGCTGTTCGTGACGACGATCTCGCCGTCGCCCACGCTCTTCAGCGTGCACTCGGGCATGAGGCGGCCGCCGGCGGCGAAGAAGGCGGGCTTCACGAAGGCGTTCAGCATCATGGCCTGACCGGTGCCGAAGGCCTCGGCGGGCTCCGGCGCGATCACCGTCACCTTCTTGCCCTGGGCGATGAGGTAGTGGGCCGTGTCGGTGGCCTGGGCGTTGAACCCGAGCACCGCCACGCGCTCGCCTACCTCGCTGGCCAGAAAGTCGGTGACGCCAATGACCGGCGTGGCGGCCGTGCCCGCAGCCGCCAGCTCCGGCCGTACGCCGCCGGTGGCGACGATAACCACATCGGGGCTCTGCTCACGCACGAAGGCCGCGTCCACTTCCTGGCCGGTGACGACGTTCACACCTTCCACTTCCAGCATACGGGAGAGGTAGTTGCGCAGACGGCCCAGGCTCTCGTGCTTGCCCTTCACCATTTCGGCAAAGTCCAAAAGGCCGCCCAGGCCGTTCTTCTCGTACAGGGTGACGGCATACCCGCGCTCCGCGGCCACGCGTGCGGCCTCCATGCCGGCAGGACCGCCGCCCACCACCATGACGCTCTTCTCGCCATCGGCGGGACACACCTCGTACCCCTCGGGCATGGCCTCGGTGAACACCGAGTTGTTGCAGGGATTCACGCGGCACAGACCGCCCAGGCAATTCAAGCAGCGGCAGCAGGGGCGGATCTCGTCGATGCGGCCCTCGCGCAGCTTGTTGGCGTACTCGGGATCGCAATTGGAGACGGGGCGATGCAGGTAGATCATGTCCAGCGTGCCGTCGTTCAGCGCATTCTCGAAATAGTCGGGAGCGAGCGCCGGGTCCATGAACACCACGCCGCCCACGGGGATGGACACGTGCTGCTTCACGTAGCGGCAGGCGCCCATGATGAGGCCGCAGCCGGAGTGCGAGCCGTCGAGCAGCCCGCTGAAGTGGCTGTCGAAGTCGTAGAAGGTGCCGAGCTGGTGGCGCCGTCGTAGCCGTAGCCGGCGAAAACGCCGTCGTTGACGAACTGAGCCTCGTGGAAGGCGAAGGTGCCCAGGCGCAGCTCCAGGGCGTCGGCGCCGGCGGCCTCGAGGGCCTGGCAGATGGCCGCGGTCTCCTCGGGAGTGTTCACCAGCGCGTTGTCGCCGAGAGCGCCGTCGTTCTCCTCGGCGCCGTTCACGAGCACCTGCACCACGAAGTCCGCACCGCAGCGCTCCTTGATGCCGCGGATAATCTCGCAGGCAATGCGCGTGCGGTTCTCGATGGTGGCCGGGCCGTAGGGGTCATCGGCGGCGCGGTCGTTGCCGAAGCGCGAGAAGAACCGTGCGGGCAGGTTGTCGCCGGCGGCGTTCAAATCGATACCGTCGAAACCGATGGCCTGCAGACGGGCGGCGCCGTCGATAGTGTCCTCGATGTACATCTGGATATCGGCGGCCGACAGCAGGCTAGCCTTATGGGTCTCGCCCTCCTCGCCCATGTTCTCCCACAGATACACGATGCCCGGGGTGGCCGTCTTCATCTGAATGAGGCAGGGCACATCGTGGCTGTGCACCTCGGCGCAGATAGCCGCAAGCGGGCTTTCCTCGATGGTCATGCGCATATCGTTGTCGGCCACGTTCACGCGCTTGTCCAGCCGCTCCAGCATGATGTAACTGCCCTCAACGAGCACCGCGCCCATGCCGCCGGCGGCGATGCGCCCATGGTAGGCCACGGCCTTCTGCTCCTCGTTGGGCACCATGGAGCTGGCCGCCGACTTGATGAGGCGGTTCTTCAGCGTGAGCGAGCCGATCTTCAGCTCGGAGAACATAGTGGTGTTGGCGAAGTCCTCGATGCTGTTGGTCGTGAAGTCTCAGTCCTGGGGATTGATCTGCGCATAGGGCGAAGCGGCGCTTCCCGTTTGCGACAACGCCGGGGACGCTGCATCACCGGGCGCCGCCGTCTCGCCGCCGGCCTCAGCCGCACGAGGCTGCGGGGCGCACCCGCCCAGAGGCCCAAGCCCAAGCGCGCTTGCACCCAGGGCCGCCGCGCCTATGCCGCCCAAAAACCCGCGGCGGCTTACCGTTGCTGCTGTTTTCGTCTCTTCCATCGTGCTCATGCGAGCCTCCCTTTCTCTCCTTCGGCACGTTTCCGTTCCGTTTTGGCGCCCCACCCGATGCCATTGGGATCAGCGCACTTGCCGGCGCTTCTCGCCGCTTTGGCGAAGGATCCCGTGGGCTCTCACGGCGGGGATGAGGACACTGTAGGACGGAAGCCCAGTTCAACGCATCGACCCGATGGAGGTAATTGCGAAAATATTTCCAGCATCGACCCGTTAGTACGATAGGAACGAGGCGGGGTGAGCGTCTATAATCTAGAGAGAAAGGAGGGGCCCGTGACATTCGATTCCGCGAAACCGCTGGTGGTGGAAATCGGCCTTGGCTGCTATTTCTGGCTGGCGCTGTGCACGCTGCTGTCGAGCGCGCTGTACCCCGCGCTGGAGGTGGGCACCGCTTGTCAGATACCGCTGACACTGTCGTGCGACGCAGGGCTTCTTTTAGGCTTTGCAGGATGCCTTGCGGTGGCGAAACGCGGCGGCCGCGCCTTCGGGATGCCGCTCCTTGCGGGGGCCGGCCGCACCTTCGCAGCAACCATGCTGCCGCTTTTGCCGGCCTTCACCACAAGCGTTGCTATCCTGCTGCGGACGGGGATGCTTTTCGAAGAGGCGACAGTGCCCATGATCGCTGGCGACGTGCTGCTCGGCGCCTCCTTGGCTGCGGCCGGATACCTCTGGTGGCTTGCCTTTTCCGGAGAGTCGCCGCACGTCGCGCTTCTTCGAGTCGTGCGAGCGCTGCTTGGGGCCAGTATCGCCTTTGTTGTGCTTAGCCTGGCGCCGCGCGGCATTCTGTTGCTCGGCGCCTGCCTGGTGTCGCCCGTCGCCATAGGTCTGGGGCTGGCAATGCAGCTTGCCGAACCACAGGCGGACGCGGACGGCTCTCCTTGCGACGACGCCCGCGACGAACGCCCCGAAGCCTCCGCCGACACAACAGAGACCACCCGCCCCGCGCCTGAAACCGCGCCCCTGCCCCGCGTACTCCAACTTTCTATCGTCATCTCGGTATTCGTGGCGGATCTTCTGCTCAGCTTGTTCCCCGTATCGCTCTTCTCGGAGGCCAGCCCGCTTTTCGCGCCGCTGACCGGCGACCCGGCCGCTGCGACCCTCGGCAATCTCACCGAGCCGGCCCTTATCGCCGCGCTGCTTATCGCTCTGTTCTCGGGCATCGCCCTTCTGCTTGAAGAACGCGAACGCCTCAAGCTTCCGCTCGTGTGCTCGGTGGGATTTTTCGCCGTGGCCGTGGGGTTCGTCACCTTCCCCTACCACCTTCCCGGCGGAGCACCCATCGGCGTCGCCGAAGCCGGGCGCGTCATCATTCTCGTCTTCATCATCATGGCGCTTCTGCGCTACTACCAGGGCTGCCCGCCGCAGGCGTGGCTCATCCCCCTCGCCCGGCTCGCGTGCCTGTGCGCCCTGGCCATGGCCGTAGCCGACGTGCTTGTCATGACGCTGTACCTGAACCCGGCCCTCGACCTGTTCGACTTCACCAACCGCACCATCTTCGGCGGCGTTGGCGTCCTGGTTCTGGTGGCACTGCTGCTGGGGCCCATGCCCCATGTCTACGAGGTCGTGCGCCGGGGGGCATGCCGCTCGGAAGCCGCAGGGAGCAATGCCGAAAATACCGACGAAGGAGCCGAAAGCGCGGCGGCGGTTTCCCTTCAACGCGAGGAGCTGGCCGAAGCGCACCTGGACGCCTTCGCCAGCACTCACCGCCTCTCGCCCCGCGAGCGGGAGATCCTAGGGCTCATCTCGAAGGGCCGCGACGTTCCCTACATCGAGCAGGAGCTCGTGCTTTCCAAAAGCACCGTGAAGACCCACATCCGCCACATCTACGAGAAGTGCGAGGTGTCCTCCCGCCAGGCCCTGATCGACCTTCTGCAGTCGCACCCGGAAGACTGAGGAAGCAGCCTCATTGAGGCCAGCACTCCCCCTACAACGGCGCACGCCGCGTCATCCAGCTCGGCAGCGAGTCGGCCGAGCAGGTGGGTCTCCCTAATCGTCCACCTGCAGCTCGACGAAGGCGCTTTCGGGGCTGTGCTCGCCGGCATCGTTCACCGAGCGCACGCGCAGCACGTAGAAGATCGCCTTCGCCGGGGTATAACCGAAGGTCCAGATGGGGTTCTGGTTGTCGTTAAATGCGGCACACAAGACAGGTGGCGTAGGCGGTGATGCCCTCTTCGCGGCCTTCGGGCCCCAAGTGCTCGGTGGTGGTGGCCTTCACGCCGACGTTTTCCACCGGCAGCCCCATGGCACGGGCCAGGTTCTCGCGCATCTGCTCGCGGTAGGGAGAGAGCTTCGGAGCCTGGGCGGCAATGACGCTGTCCACGTCGATGATCTCGAAACCGCGCTCGCGCACGAAGCGAGCCACCTCGGCGAGCAGCTTGAGCGAGTCGGCATCCTTGTAGGCCGGGTCGGTGTCGGGGAACAGCTTCCCGATGTCGCCCCCGCGCACAGCACCGAGCAGCGCGTCAGAGATGGCATGGGCCAGCACGTCGGCATCGGAGTGCCCGTCGAGCCCCTGATGGTGCGGAATGTCCACCCCGCCCAAGATGAGCTTGCGGCCCGGAGCAAAAGCATGCACATCCATTCCCAGCCCCGTCCGAAGATTGCGCAGGTCGTTCATACCGGCTCCTTCCGCCTTCTTCCATCACGCATATCGCCTCTGAAAACCCTTCTCATTTCCTTCTCGGCCATCGAAAAGGCTCGTTTCTGCAGCAAATCGCGAGTTATAAGCGTCTGAGCGATGCGCTTCACCGCATTCCAGGTTTTCCGCCCAGCAAAACCCCAGGTCAGAAATTCGCAGCTTTTGAATGTCTCGAACGAAGAAAGCTCCAGACGCTTATAACTCGCGATTTGCTGCAGAAATGGCCCTCTTCGCTAACCGTTACCGATGCTCGGAGTTCAAAAGCATGGTTCGAACGGCACTGGCGAGAAGCACATAGTCCTCGGGCACCGTAAGCTTGATGTTGTCGCGCTTACCTTCCACGATAAGCACTTTGCCGCCCAGTCGCTCGATGAGCGACGAGTCGTCGGTTCCCACGAAGCCGTCGGACAGCGCGCTCGCATGGGCGCGGCGGTAGATGCCCGCGCGGAAGACCTGGGGCGTCTGGGCATTCCAGAAGACCGAACGGTCGGGGGTGCCCACCACCACGCCGTCTTCCACGACCTTCAGCGTATCCACCGCCGGATGTGCCACAATGGCGCCGTCGGCATCGAAGTTGCCCTTGACCATGTTGATGGTGTGCTCGATGAGATCCGGCGACACGAGCGGTCGGGCGCCATCGTGCAGCACCACGTATTCGTACTCGTCGCCCACCATCTCGAGCCCCGAAAACGCCGACTCCTGGCGAATGGCCCCCGAGGGCGCGAGCACCACGGGTGTGACGAAGGGGAACGGGTCGATGGCGCGGGACAAGTACTCGTGCATGCGCTCCTCGGGGCACACGATGACGATGAGCCCCACATCTCCTACCGCGTCGAAGGCCTCGGCCGACCACGTGAGGATGGGCTTGCCGGCAATCTCCACCAGCTGCTTGCCACCTTCTTTGCCGAAGCGCTCCCCTGTGCCACCGGCCAGAATGATGGCCGCCGTCTGGGGCTTTTTGTCCACTTTGCCCTGCAGCTGCAGAAGCGGCGAGCTCAGGGCATCGAAATCGAGCTCATCCATGCAAAAGGACGGCTCGCGAAGAACCGAGGGCTCGGTGACGGGATCGATGATGTTCGGCATAAGTACCCCCTGAGGGCTCGTGGAATGTTGGGACATAGTATAAGCCATCGCGCGCATTTTCGGTTTTTCTTCCGCAAATGCCACTTCAGGCCCGCTTTGGTAAGGCGCGAGGACGAAAAATGCCAGTTGAAGCCCGCTTTGGTAAGATTTCGAGCTCCAGAGGTCTTGCGCCCTTACCATTCCGGGGTCGAACTGGCATTCGGGAAGGGAAAATCGAAATCGTCCCCAATCGCGGTTCAGACATGAAGAAGGAGGCTCCGGAGAGCCTCCTTGTAGATGCGGTTAGAATACGCTCGAATTACGACTGGGCGCAGCTGCGTCGGAGCCGAGGCGCGGCCACAATTGGCACCAACGCGCAGCCGTAGCGGAACCGAAGGACGACCCCGCTAGCGCTGAAAGCCCGCTCTACTCGCCACCGGCCAGGGAACCGGCGGGGGTGCCGGCGCCACGCCCGCTTCCCACGCCAGCGTGGCCCAGGTCGTAGTTCGTCAGCAGCAGCTCGGCGTCCCGCGCGATGGAGTCGCGCTTGCGGGGCGCCGGGATGGAACCGGTTCCCTCGGAGAACACCAGCTCCTCACCGTCCTCGGACACGGTGACGTCCACCACCGAACCGCTTGTCCAGCGGCCCTCAAGGATCTGCTCGGACAGCGGATCCTCCAGCATGCGCTGGATGGCGCGACGCAAGGGGCGCGCACCGAAGGCGGTGTCAGTGCCCTCTTTGGCCACGAGGCGTTTGGCGGCGTCGTCCAGGTTGATGGTCATGTTCTGGGCGATCATGCGCTCGCGCAACTCGGCCACCATGAGGTCGACGATCTGCACGATCTCGTCCTCGGTCAGGCTCTTGAACACGATGATCTCGTCGATGCGGTTCAAGAACTCCGGACGGAAGGCGTTCTTCAGCTCGTGCATGACGCGGCTCTTGATCTCCTTGTCGGAAAGCCCGTTCTGCCCCGAGTTCGAGAAGCCCAGCGTGGTCGTGGTGGTGATGTCGCGGGCGCCCACGTTCGACGTCATGATGATGACGGTGTTGCGGAAGTCCACGGTACGGCCCTGGGCGTCCGTGAGGCGGCCCTCCTCCAGGATTTGCAGGAGGATGTTGAACACGTCCGGATGCGCCTTCTCAATCTCGTCGAAGAGCACCACCGAGTACGGGCGCTGGCGCACGGCCTTAGTGAGCTGGCCGCCCTCGTCGAAGCCCACGTAACCCGGAGGCGAACCCACCAGGCGCGACACCGTGTGCTTCTCCATGTACTCGGACATGTCGAAGGACAGAAGCGCGTCCTCGGAGTTGAACAGGAACTCGGCCAGCGCCTTGGAAAGCTCGGTCTTGCCCACACCCGAGGGGCCCAGGAAGATGAACGAACCCGCGGGGCGCTTCGGATCCTTCAAGCCCGAACGGGAACGACGGATAGCCTTGGAAAGCGCGGTGACGGCCTCGTCCTGGCCGATGATGCGCTCGTGCAGCACGCCTTCCATGCGCAGCAGCTTCTCAGTCTCGGCCTCGGTGAGGTTGCTCACGGGCACGCCGGTGGACATGGACACCACGTCGGCGATGTCCTCAACCGTGACGTTCTGCACCGTCTTAGAGGTGTCCTCTTCCCATTGCTTCTCGGCCTCTTCGCGCTCCTTCTTCAGGGCCTCTTCCTCGTCGCGCAGCTCGGCGGCGCGCTCGAAGTTCTGGTCGCCGATGGCGCGGTCCTTCTCGGCGCGGCACTTCCGCAGCTTCTCGTCCAAATCGCGCAGCTCTTTGGGCAGCGTCATGTTGCGGATGCGCATGCGGGCGCCGGCCTCGTCCATGACGTCGATGGCCTTATCGGGCAGGTAGCGATCCTGGATGTAGCGGTTCGCGAGCGACACGGCAGCTTGCAGCGCCTCGTCGGTGAAGTGCACGCCATGGTGCGCCTCGTACTTGTCGCGCAGGCCCTCCATGATGCGCACGGCCTGCTCCTCGTTGGGCTCGTTGATGGTAAGCGGTTGGAAGCGGCGCTCCAGCGCAGAGTCCTTCTCCAGGTGCTTGCGGAACTCCTCCAGGGTGGTGGCGCCGATGATCTGGATCTCGCCGCGCGACAGCGGGGGCTTCAGAATGGCCGCCGCGTCGATGGAGCCCTCGGCGGAGCCGGCGCCGATGATGGTGTGGATCTCGTCGATGAACAGCAGCACATCGCCGGCGTCCATGACCTCCTTGATGACCTTCTTCAGGCGCTCCTCGAACTCGCCGCGGTACTTCGAGCCGGCCACGAGCGCGGAGACGTCCAGCGTGATGAGGCGCTTGTTGCGCAGGATGTCGGGCACCTGGTTGCTCACGATGAGCTGGGCTAGGCCCTCGGCGATGGCGGTCTTGCCCACGCCGGGCTCGCCCAGAATGAGCGGGTTGTTCTTCTGGCGGCGCGAGAGGATCTGCATGACGCGCTCGATTTCCGACGCGCGGCCGATGACCGGGTCCAGTTTGCCCTCGCGGGCCTTCTTGGTGAGGTCGGTGCCGAACTCGGTGAGCACGGAATCCGACGAGCTGGACGGGCCATCGAAGCCCGCGCGCCCCGCGTAGACCGGCGATTGGCCCACAAGATCGTTCAGGGCCCCGCGCACGTCGTCGCCGGAGACATTCAGCCGGCCCAGCACCTCGAGCGCCGTGCCCTCGCCTTCGCGCACGATGCCGAGCAGCAAGTGCTCCGTGGAGATGTAGGACTGCCCCATCTGCATGGCCTCGCGCAGCGAGTTCTCCAGCACGCGCTTGACGCGCGGCGTGAAGGAGAGGTGCCCCGAGACATCGGTGTCCTCATCAATAGTGACCACCTGGCGGATGGCCTGCACCACTCCGTCGTAGCTGACGTTCAAGCGGTCGAGCGCCTGGGCGGCGAGACCGTCCTTCTCCTGGATGAGGCCGAGCAGGATGTGCTCGGTGCCCACGTAGGGCTGGTGAAGCGAGCGCGCCTCATCCTGAGCCAGGACAAGCACTTTGCGCGCCTTGTCCGTGAATTTCTCGAATGACATGGTTGCCTCGTTCCTTGGGTTGGTGCCCTTCTGCGAATGCTTTCTCTCTGGTAAAACTGACACGTCGGGCACGGCAAATAGTTCCCGTGCAGTTTAGCACTCCCTATCTTGAATTGCTAAACCTCCACCCCGAGAAGCCGTCATTTGTGGGCACGTTGTGAGGGAGGTGGCGTGTCATGCTCGGTTTCTTCGTCGGCGGCGCGCTCCTCCTCGTCGCGGTTGTCTTGACGAGCGTCCTCGCGGCGCACGTCGCGCTCGATCTTGCGGAGGTTGGCGTTTTGGAACTCGGCCACGAAGCCGGCCGAGAAGATGCCGCCGGGAATGGCCACGAGCGCCACCGAGAGGAACATGATGACCGAGCCCACGATGCGCCCCGCCGGCGTGATGGGCACCAAATCGCCATAGCCGGTGCTTGTGACAGTGGTCACGGCCCAGTAGATGCCGGACAAAAGGTTGTTGAACTTGTCGGGCTGAGCCGGATGCTCAATCTCGTACATCACCACACTGGCCACCACCACGAGCATGGCAATGACCAGAAACGACGCCACGATTTCATGATAGTGCTTCGAAATGACGCGACCGATGGTGCGCAGCCCGCGCATATAGCGGGAGATCTTTATCAGGCGCACCAACCGCACCACGCTGATGACGTTCTGCAGTGCGGGCGTGACGGGCAGGAACCATGCCGCCATATTCGGCCCGAAGGACAAGAGGTCAATGATGCCCCACGGCGAGAAGATATAGCGCAGCCGAGCACGAGCCGGCGTGCAGTTACCGTAGGCCAAATCGGCAATCCAGATACGAGCGATATATTCCACGAAAAAGCACACCGTGGAGAATCGGTAGAAGCCCTGGATGATATTGGCCGCCACCGGATCGAGCCCCGGCTGAGCGGAGACGAACACTACCACGGCATTCAGGAGGATGAGCGCGAACAGCGCACCTCCGACGATCTTCGCCGGCCAGTTCGCCCGATTCAGGTTCTCCAAAGCGTAGAAGGTTTCCCGTTTGAACGTGGAGGAGTCGCCCAAGCGCCGACGCAGGCTCTCGCGGCGCGTGCGCTCCTTGCGCCGCCGGCGCTCCTCGCGGCGCTCCCGCCGCTCGCGGGCAGCGCGCTCGTCGTCTTCGTCGCGTTGCCGTTCGTCATCTGTGGCGCTCATGGGGCACCTCCTCTCCCCTCCCATTCTAAGCAGAGGACGCCCCACAACGCGTCGCCATCCACCAGCCGTCAAGAAGCTGGATACAAAGCGGCTCCCTTCGCCGCGATTGCGAAGGGAGCCGTCCTGGAGTCGTCAAGCGCAAGCGCTTAGTACAGCTTGGCGCCGGCGGGGATGCGGTCGTCCACCATGAGGAGGTTCAAGCGCTCCTCGGGCTCGCCGTCATCGCCGGGCACCTCGTGGATGGCGGACATGAGCATGCCCTCGGAGGCCACACCCATCATCTTGCGCGGCGGCAAGTTGGTGATGGCGATGAGCGTCTTGCCCACGAGCTCCTCCGGCTCGTAGTAGGCGTGGATACCCGACAGAATGGTGCGGTCGGTGCCCGTGCCGTCGTCCAGGGTGAACTGCAAAAGCTTCTTCGACTTCCGCACCGCGACGCACTCCTTCACCTTCACGGCGCGGAAGTCCGACTTGCTGAAGGTATCGAAGTCCACCTCGTCTTCGAAGAGGGGCTCGACGACGACGTTGGAGAAATCGATGGGCTCGGACGCGAGGGCCGCAGCGTCGGCGTCGGCGCTGCCGGCAGCTTCGGCCGGCGCCTTCTCAGTCGCACCCACCGGCTTCCCGTCCCCGAGCACCTCGTCCTTCATGTGAGGGAACAGCAGCACGTCGCGGATAGACGGCGCGTCAGTGAGCAGCATGACCAAACGGTCGATGCCGATGCCCACGCCACCGGCCGGCGGCATGCCGTACTCCAGCGCGCGGATGTAGTCGGCGTCGAAGCCCATGGCCTCGTCGTCGCCCATATCCTTGGCCGCCACCTGGGCACGGAAGCGCTCAGCCTGATCCACCGGGTCGTTCAGCTCGGTGAAAGCGTTGCCGTACTCGTGGCCCAGGATGAACAGCTCGAAGCGCTGGGTGAGCTCGGGGTTCTCCGGATGCTTCTTCGCCAGAGGCGAGATCTCCAACGGATGGTCGATGACGAAGGTCGGCTGGATGAGCTTCTCCTCCGCCACGGCCTCGAAGATCTCGGAGATGAGCTTGCCCTTGCCCCAGGCCGCCTCGGCATGGCCGCCGTTTTTTTCCAGGATGGCCACGAGCTCCTCACGGCTGCGGTCGAAGGACACCTCCTCGCCGGCGTGCTCGCTGGCCAGCTCCATCATGGAGGCGCGGCGCCAGTCGCCGGACAAATCCACCGGCGTTCCCTGGTACTCGATCTTCAGCGTGCCGCAGGCTGCCTCGGCCGCGGCCTTGATGCAGCCCTCGGTGAGATCCATCATGGAATTAAGGTCGCCGAAGGCCTCGTAGGCCTCCATGGTGGTGAACTCGGGGTTGTGGTACGGGTCCATGCCCTCGTTGCGGAACTGGCGGCCGATTTCGAACACCTTCTCGAAACCGCCCACGAGCAAGCGCTTCAGGGGCAGCTCCGTGGCGATACGCAGGTAGTAGTCGCGGTCGAGCGCGTTGAAGTGCGTGATGAAGGGCTTCGCGTTCGCCCCGCCGATGATGGCGTGCAGAAACGGTGTCTCTACCTCGTAATAGCCCTGCTCCTCCATGTAGCGGCGGATGGCCGAAACAATCTTGAAGCGGCGCTCGAAGGTGGTGCGCACCTCGGGGTTCATGACCAAGTCCACGTAGCGTTGACGATAACGAGTCTCCTTGTCCGTCAGGCCGTGGAACTTCTCGGGCAGAGGACGCAGCGACTTGCTCATCAGCTCGAAGGAGTCCACCGCTACGGACAGCTGACCGCGCTTCGTGCGCATCATGGCGCCATGCACAGCAATCCAGTCGCCCACATCCAAATCGCACAGGGCCGCGAAGGCCTCCTCGCCGAGCGCGTTGATGCGGCAGAACAGCTGAATGTCGCAGCCGGACTCGCGCAGCTCCAGAAACGCGATCTTGCCCTGGACGCGCTTGGCCATGACACGGCCGGCGATGAGCACCTCATCCTCGGTGGACTCGCCGTCTTCCAAGTGCGCGTACTTCTCGTTCAGCTCGCCTACCGAATGACTGCGCTTGACCGAGTGCCCATAGGGATCGATGCCCGCGGCAATCAGCGCCTCGCGCTTGGCGCGACGCACCTCAATGGGATCGTCTTCGATGATTTCTACCGCTTCGGCCATTCCGGTCTCCTAGTGCTCGATCTTGATAACGGTCAGCTTGATGTCGCGACCGGTGGGGCCGGTCGTCGTCACCTCGTCGCCCTTCTTGCAGCCGAGCAGCGCCTGACCCACCGGCGACTCGTTGGAGATCTTGCCCTCGTGGGCATCGGACTCGGCGCCGCCGACGATGGTGAACACGCGCTCGCGGCCGTTCATGTCCACGGTCACCGTGGAGCCGATGTTCACCTTGCTCGAGCGCTTCGGCGCGTTCACAACGGTGGCCTCGGAGAGGATGCGGCTGATCTCGGCGATGCGCGCCTCCATCATGCCCTGCTCGTTCTTGGCATCGTCGTACTCGGAGTTCTCGGAGATGTCGCCGAACTCGCGGGCGACCTTGATGCGCTCGCCGATCTCGGCGCGCTTCTCGTTCTCGAGGTAGTGCAGCTCCTCCTCGAGCTTCTTCTTGCCTTCTTCGGTCAGCACGTAGTTGTCGTTAGCCATGATGATTCCCGTTTTCTCTCTTATACATCGGTGGTGCGCCCGCCTAATGCAGCGGGCGCACCACCGTTCTTACCTGATGTTGTCGAAGGAGCGAGGTTACTCGGCCTTCTTCTTGACGACCTTCTTCACCGTCTTCTTCGGGGCGGCTGCAGGCTCTTCCACGACCTCTTCCACCACTTCGACGACTTCCTCGTCGTCGGCGGCTTCCTCGACGTCCTTCTCGCCGGCGCCCATGCCCTCGCGCAGGTTCTTCACCGTCTTGCCAAGAGCGCTGCCGAGTTTGGGCAGGTTCTTCGGGCCGAAGATGAGCAGGATAACGACCAGGATGATGAGGAGCTCGGGAACTCCCATGCCCAGAATCTTCATGCAATTCCTCCATAAGGTCGGGCAAGGGGTCTCCTTGCCTTATCGATGATTGCCCGCCGTCGTCTCGTTTCCGACGAGCAGTGCGCCCGGACCCTCCGCGCGCCTTTGAATGCGCGGGCAATGGTAACACAAACCCCCTCACCGCGCCGTGTTTCGCACAAATACTTCAACGACGGCCGCCGTTCAGCCTCCACCTCTCGCAAAAGGCGCGAAAGAAAAGCGGCGACCGTAGCCAGAAACAAATTTTTGCCACCCCGGTTCGAAGAGCCAGGCATTTTTCCTTGTCTGGCTACGGTGTTATCCTGATACAACAAATCGCCCCGGGGCTACGACCAGGCGATATGCCAGAAATCGATATGTTATCCACACGATACACCGTAGCCTGGGGCAGGATAATGACGCGATGCTTGCTGCGTCGTGACAAAAACACGCCTCGGGCTACGGTTCGCCGCAACCTCGATGGGATAGAATGGGTGTTCAGCATTCGCATCCAGAAGGAGCAGCTATGTACCGCATGACCGATGAGGAATTCGAAACCGCCATCGCCGAGGCGCTCGACGCCATGCCCGAGCAGTTCATGGAAGCGTTGCAGAACGTGGCCGTGGTGTGGGAAGAGGAGCCGAGCGCCTACCATTTGGGCTACGATGAGGAATGGGATGCCGAGCCGTGGTGCGCCGAAGACGAATACCACGAATCCGGTACGCCCGGCGAACGCGACGCAAAAGACGATGCAGCAGCGGAAAACGCAGGTGGCGAACGCGAGGCGGAGGACGGCGAAGAAGAATTCGACGACCTCCTCGGGCTGTTCGACGGGTTGTCCATCGTCGAGCGGGCCAACGGTTACGACGACGACATCCCCGACGTCATCACTGTTTTCAAAGGGCCGCACGAGCGCTGTTTTAGCAGTCGCGAGGAAATCGTGGAAGAAGTCGGCAAGACCATCATCCACGAGCTGGGCCACTACTTCGGCCTTAACGAGGACCAGCTTGCGGCCATGGGGTACGAGTAAGGGGGCAGGATCGCCCCGCGCCGAGCCATGCAACCCCTTGAGCGAAAGAGAGCGTGCGGCCCTATCGAGGCAGCAGGTTGCTTGTGTACTCCGTCCTTCCCGCCAGAACATCGTCGTAGAAGCCCTGTTTCCAATCGATATAGTCGATGCTCTTTTGCACCTCGACGAGTAGCTCCGCAAGTCGCGCGCGCTTGGCCGCGAGCATCGTTTTGCGCTCGGGAATGCTGGCGGCCCCCTGCAAGCACAGCGCTAGGTACTCCTTCATTTCCTGGATGCTCATATCGCAGCGCTTAAGGCACGTCAGACTTTTGACCCACTCGACATCGCGCTCGTCGAAAACGCGGCGGTTGTTCGCGTCTCGCTTCACATTGGGCACGAGCCCCTGGTTGCAGTAGAACTTCAGCGTCTCGTAGGTGAGGCCCGTCGTCTCGCACACCTGCTTCATGGAGTAAAGCTGCGTCATGTTTGTGAATGCTCCTTGCTTTCGCTGCCACTGCCCTTTTGCGGTAGTAACTACCGGTTGATAGAGTCGCACTTTAGCAGCTGAAAGACATCCTGACAAGAAAGGATTCCCATGAACTCGTTCACTTACCAGTACCCCGTCAAGAACTACTTCGGCGAAGGCGCTCTGCACACCGCGCTCGCCGCCGAGCTGCCCGCCATGGGCGAGAAGGTCATGCTCGCTTACGGCGGAGGCTCCATCAAGCGCACGGGCCTCTATGACGAAATCGTGGCGGCGCTTCAAGATGCGGGGAAGACCGTCGTGGAATTCCCGGGCATCATGCCTAACCCCACCTACGAGAAGGTGCAGGAAGGGGCCCGCATCGCCCGTGAGGAAGGGGTCGACTTCATCCTCGCCGTGGGCGGCGGTTCGGTGTTCGATTGCTGCAAGATCGTCTCCGCTCAGGCGCTGCTCGACGAGGACATCGACGATTTCGAGCACGTGCAGGACAAGACGCCGACCGCCTTCATCCCGCTGGGGTGCGTGGTCACGCTCTCCGGCACCGGCGCCGAGCAGAACAACGGCGGCGTCATCACTAACGAAGCCACCAAGGTGAAGGGCCGGGGGTGCGGACGTCTTTTCGTACCTTCCTACACCGCCCAGCCCTCGCTGCGGCGGTACTCGTCGGGGCTCAGCCACCCCAGCGAGCGCTTCTCATCACATCGCGGCAGCGGTTTTGGGCGCAGACGATCAGCCACGCCTTCTCATGCTCGGCGTCGTTGAACGTGCGGGGATGCTCTACCAGCGAGAGAAACACTGCCTGGGCGGCATCCTCGGCCTTGGCGGCGCTTCCCAAATAGGAGTAGCACAGCCGGTACACCGCCCCAATGTGGAGGCGGCACACAGCTTCCATCTCGGTTTGCGAGGCCACGGTTTCTCCTTCCCTTTCCTCTAACACGATTGGGGAAGGTGTTTTGTCGGAAGATTTCGGAAAATGCTCTATCCCAGCTGGCTTACGAGGTTGTCGGTCTCGCGGGCGATGCGCATCTCCTCGTCGGTGGTGACTACGCAGATCTTGATGGGACTGTCGTCGATGGAGATGATGCGGTTCACGCCGATCTGGCCCACCACGTGGTTGCGCTCGCGATCGAGGATCATGCCCATGTGGGCCAGCCCCTCGAAGATGAGCTCGCGCAGCTCGGCAGAGTTCTCGCCGATGCCGGCGGTCATCACCACGGCGTCGGTGCGGGTCATGGCCGCGTAGAAGCCGCCGATGGCCTTCTGCACCCGATACACGTACATATCGATGGCCAGCCGCGCCTGCTCGTTGCCCGCATCGGCCGCCGCCAGCACGTCGCGCATGTCGGCCGACAGCCCCGACACGCCGAGCACGCCGCTCTCGCGGTTCAGCACGGCATCCATCTCGTCGAAGGAGATACCCTCGCGGCGCATGATGTAGGTGAGGATGGCCGGGTCGATGGAACCGGAGCGTGTGCCCATCATGAGGCCCTCCAGCGGCGTGAAGCCCATGGTGGTGTCGATGGATTTCCCATGGTTGACCGCCGTGATGGAGCCGCCGTTGCCGAGGTGGCACGTGATAAGCCCCAGATCGCGCAGCGGACGGCCGAGCAGGTTCGCCGCCTGCTGAGCCGCGTAGCGGTGGCTCGTGCCGTGGGCGCCGTAGCGGCGGATGCGGTAGTCGTCGTAGTAGCGGGCCGGCAACGGGTACATGTAGGCCTTCGCGGGCATGGTGGCGTGAAAGGCCGTGTCAAAGACGGCGACCTGGGGCGTACTTGGCATGAGCGCGGCCATCATATCGATGCAGGCGTCAGCCGGCGGGTTGTGCAGCGGCGCCAGCTCCTCGCACAAGGTGAGCTTCTCGCGGGCCGGCTCGTCGATGATGACGGACTTGGTGAAGTGCTCGCCGCCGGCCACGATGCGGTTGCCAACGGCATCGATCTGCGAGAGGTCGCTGATGGGGCTCTCCGGATCGTCGACGAGCACTTCCAAAAGCTTCTTCAAGCACTCGGCCACGGTCATATCCGCCACATGATAGGTGACCTTCTGGAAATCGGGCGCGAAGGCCACGTTCATGTAAGCGTCAGGCGTGCCCACTTTCTCGGCCAGGCACTTCATGAGCGACACCTTGCCGTCGGTCTCGATGAGCTGGCTCTTCAGCGACGACGAACCCGCATTCACAACCAGTATGCGCATGGGCATTCCCCTTCCATACAAGAAGAGCCGGCGCGAGGCCGACTCTTGAATTCGATGGTCGGGTTGACAGGATTTGAACCTGCGGCCTCTGCGTCCCGAACGCAGCGCTCTACCAAACTGAGCCACAACCCGAAAGTGCGTCCTTGCGGACAGCGAACGCTATGATACCACAGAGCCCGCCCAGCGCAAGAGAAAAGTCGGCGGAATTTTACGCCTGCCCGCGCTCGGCGAGCTTTTGGGCGAGGTAGTCTTTCGGCACCACCTTCACAACAATGACGCCGTCGCTGATGACATCGCCGTCCCCGTCGTAGGCGGCCACATCCCAGTACAGCTTGTAGCCGGCCTTCGACGACGGTTTGCGCTCGGCGAGTTTCGCCACGCCGCGAGCCACGTCGCCTTCCCGACCGCTCTTCTTGTGACGGATGGTCACCTCCACGCCGAAGGGCTGCTCGGTCTCCAAATCGCATGCCAGCTCACCGCCGGCCGAAGCGACCGATTCCAGAAGCGCGATAGTGGCGCCCCCGTGCAGAAAGCCGAAAGGCTGCAAAAGCGCCGGAGTGATGGGCATCTCCGCCTCGACGAAGCCCGGTTCCACCTTGGTGAAGCGAACGCCCAACGTGTGGTTGAGCCCCTGCGTCTCGCGCTTCTGCGCCACTTCCAGGGCCGCGCCCGTCAGATTCGTCTCCGTCATCGCGTTTGCATCCTTTCGCGCCAGGCGCCTTCCCGGCTCCCGCCTACTTCGTTTCCTTTGGAACCGTCCCCGCCCCGGTCGCGGTTCCCGAGGCCCCTGCCGGCACTTTCTCGAGTTCAGGCCGTGCCCCGGCAGTCTCCCACTTGGCAGCCTCGCTGGCCTCAACCTGCTTCACAGCCTCCACCGCATCGGGCAGCTCATTCTCCATGGCTTCGGTCTTGCCTTTCAGATCGCGCTTTCCCAGCGGCATAAACGCCTTGATGCGCTGGATGACCACCGCGCCCACGAGGAACGGCAGCCAGAACACGATGCCGCGATAGACGATGACCACGGCAAGACCCGTGGCCGAGCCGATGCCGAACAGCGCGAAGGCCACGGTCACCGCCGCCTCCACGACACCGACGCCCTGGGGCACAAAGGAAATCATAGCGAACAGCGTGGCCACAACATACCCGCAAATGAGCGCTTCTGGGTGGTGCACGCCGAACGCGAAGCCAACGAGCACAAAGCAGCTCATCTCGCAGATGCTGGAAAGGGTCGTCCACAAAAACGATTGCACCGTCTTGCGCGGGTTCTTCGTGATGAGGTGCGCGGCGCTCGAGAAGTTGTGGATAGTACGTTCCACGGACTCGTCAATGGCCGGCTTCTTGAACTTCGCGAGGATCTTGTCGGCGAGCTTCACGAACGGACGCAGCACCTTCAGCACCAGCTGGGGCTTCAGCCCGCCCACAGCGATGACGAACACGAGGCCGCCCACGAGCGCCACGGCCACCAGCCCGAGCGCCAGCCAGCCCGGTTGCAGCCCCACCGTGAAGGTGAGCACGCCGAAGGTGGTGAGCATGATGATGACGAAGCCGGAATCGATGGACAGCTGCATGAGCAGCGCCGCCGTGGTGCCCTTGCCCGCCTGCATACCGTTACGCGTGGCCGTGGCCATGACAAGCGACGTACCGGCCAGGTTCATAGAGGGCGCCACCGTGTTCATAAAGAAGGTGCCGAACACGAGCGAAAGCCCCGTGCGGTAGCTGATGTGCCCGTTCACCGTGTTGAAGCAGGCCTGAAAGCCGCGGCCCTGGGCCAGGTACTTGCACAGTTGGGCCACTACCGCCGCAATGATGAAAAAGGGCGTGCCCTGCTTGATGGTGTCGACAAGCTTCACCAGCGAGTCGCCGGAAAAGAATATGAATGCGAGCACGATAACGACCACCAGGCCGATCATGATCTTCTGCAAATTGCCGCGCATCAGCGCACCTCCGTCGTGGTAGGAGACAGGGGTAGGCGCATCATTATAACGCGCCGCCCACAAACTCCATGAGATCGCTGCGCAAAAGCCAATCGCGCTCGTCAGCCCCCGTGCCTTCCGCATCGGTTTCCAGGAACAGGAACCCGTAGAAGCCCACCGTCACCGGATCGAAAACATGGTAGGCGAGCACATGGCTGAACCGCTCGCAGAGCGCCGCGCCGTCGAAGGGACGCGCCAGATCGGCCTCGGGCGCCGGATTCAGAAGCGACATGGAATACGCCTTGCCCGGATGCGCCGCGTACAGCGCCGCCAGATCGACCGGCGTATCTTCCAGGAAGGCCTCGTAGGTGCGCAGGCCCACGCCGTAAAAGGCCACGTCGGTGCCGCCGAGGCCCGCGAAGCGCAGGGGGTTGAACTCGATGGGAGCAATCGTGTCGCCATCGACGCGCAGCTCCACATGCACGGGAATGTTACAGGCGCCCACCACCTCGTTCACGGCCGCCAGCCACGCCGTGAAGCGGTCGTTCCAGGCGTCCACGATGGCACCGTCGGTGAGGTACATGCGGTCGGAGGTATCCTCGGGGCCGGCGAAGTCGTGGCGCAGGATGTTCAGGATATGGGGCGCACCATCCTCGTCGAAGTAGGCGTCCAGGGCGTATTCCGTGCCCGCGAGGTAACCCTCGATAAGGTACTCGCTGCTGCCGACGACGCTTTCCGGATAGCGCTCGTGCCAGCCGTCCTCGCGCCGGGCGATATCGGCCACGGCAGCCGCCCAGTCCTCCGGCTCTTCAATAACGTAGACGCCCATGGAACAGAAGCCCACCGCCGGCTTAAGCACCACCGGCAACGGCAGATCGGCGACGTTTACCGCTTCCAATCCCGCACGATCGACGGTCTTATGGAACAGGCCAGGGCTTAGAGGCGCGAGCTTCTCGCGCATGGCCGCCTTGTCCTTGAACAGGCGAATGGCATCGGTGAGCGTGGGGTTGTCCACGTGGTCGAGAATCCAGGCCAGAGCGTTCTCGGAGTTTGTGTAAATGCGCTCCCCCGCCTCCAGGCGCCGGGCGCACTCGTCGGCGTCCACCAGGTTCAACGTGCGGCCGCCCGCCACGAGCTTCTCGGTGAACCCGTTGGCGAGCACGGGATGCGCCGAGGCCTCCATCCAGTCGAGCAGCGGAACGGAGGCGTAGGGTTCATCGAGAATGATCATGGAAAGCTCCTTCGCATAGGGGACTTGCAAAACGGGCCCCTCGCTTGGAGGAGCCCGCCGGATTGCGCGCTTGGCGCGGAGGGGTGGCTAGCCGACGTAGAACGACCACTGCACGGAGTCGCCGGCGGCCAGCTGGCGCACGTCGCAGGCTTCCATGACCGTCTCGTCGTTCACCGTGTACACCCAGCCGGAGGCCTCGCCTTCAGAGCCGTTGGCGATGCCATTGATGGAGGTGACGAACTTGCCGTAGTCGCTGTCCTCCACCTGCACATCCCAGCCCGCAGCCTCGGTCGCCTGCAGCACCGTGGAGCCATCGACTACCGTCACTTCGATGGTCTTGGGCTCGGCGCCGGCGCTTTCCGGCATCGTGATGGAGACGGGAACAACGATGTCCTCCACCGCCTGGCCGGCCTCGATGGGGCCTTCCTCCTCGGCCACTTGGGCCGCCTGCTCGGCCGCGTTCTCGCCGTTGCCGCCGTTATCGGCCGCTTCCCCGGCGCAGCCCGGCACCACCAGCAAGAAGGTGAAGGCCAGGGCCACCAAGGCCACGAGCCACTGTTTGGGAAGCTCCGTGATATCGAATTTGTTCATAGTTCCTTATCCTTTCTTCCAGGGCCCTGTTGTTCGGCTCGGTGTTCCGACTTCGCCGCCGCCGCGCCCTTCGGCGCAACGGCGAACCTTACGGTTACTGGCATAGCGCGGGCTTTCCACCCACATTTCCCGAGACGCGCATTGCCGCATTCTCATCCACGGCGCGCACCGCGCTCCCACGCGCGGCCCGACGGGCCATTGACCTACCCATTATGGCGCAAAACGGCCGCCCTCGAAAGAGCGGCCGCAAAGGGTTCGACAACCGACACTTTAGGCCCCAAGTAAGGCCCCAATCGTCCGATTAGTGATGGAACAGGCGCATGCCGGTGAAGGCCATGGCGATGCCGTACTTGTTGGCCACCTCGATGACGTTGTCGTCGCGGATGGAGCCGCCGGGCTCGGCGATGTAGTCCACGCCGGACTTGCGGGCGCGCTCCACGTTGTCGCCGAAGGGGAAGAAGGCGTCCGACCCCACGGTCACGCCGCTCATCTGCGCGATCCAGGCCTTCTTCTGCTCGCGGGTCAGGGCCTTGGGCTGCTCGGTGAACACGCGCTGCCACTCGCCGTCGCGCAGCACGTCGTCGCACTCGTCGTCGGACAGGTACACGTCGATGGCATTGTCGCGGTCGGGGCGACGAATGTCGGCCTTGAAGGGGAGGTTCAGCACCTCGGGCATCTGGCGCAGCCACCACTGATCGGCCTTGTTGCCCGCCAGGCGCGTGCAGTGGATGCGGCTTTGCTGGCCGGCGCCCACCCCGATGGCCTGGCCGTCCTTCACGTAGCACACGGAATTGCTCTGGGTGTACTTCAGCGTGATGAGCGCTACGATCATGTCGATCTTCGCGGCTTCGGGAATTTCCTTGTTCTCGGTCACCACGTTTTCCAGCAGCGCCTCGTTGATCTCGAAGTTGTTGTGGCCCTGCTCGAAGGTGATGCCGAAGACGTCCTTCAGCTCGGTCTCGGCCGGCACGTAGTCCGGATCGATCTGCACCACGTTGTAGGAGCCCTTGCGCTTGGTCTTCAAAATCTCCAGGGCCTCATCGGTATAGCCCGGGGCGATGATGCCGTCGGACACCTCACGCGCCAGGTAACGGGCCACATCAGCGTCGCACACGTCGGACAGCGCCGCCCAGTCGCCGTAGGAGCACAGACGGTCGGCGCCGCGAGCGCGAATGTAGGCGCAGGCGATGGGCGAGAGCTCCCCCTCTTCTTCCACGAAGTACATGGCTCGGTCGGTCTCGGTGAGGGGATGGCCCACGGCGGCGCCGGCCGGGGACACGTGCTTGAAGGAAGCGGCCGCCGGCAGCCCCGTGGCCTCCTTCAGCTCCTTCACAAGCTGCCAGGAGTTGAAAGCGTCGAGGAAGTTGATGAAGCCGGGCTTGCCGTTCAGCACCTGAATGGGCAGGTCGCTGCCGTCCTTCATGAAGATGCGCGACGGCTTCTGGTTCGGATTGCAGCCGTACTTGAGTTCCAGTTCGTTCATGAGTCTCCTATCTATGATGTTTCTGGGTCCTCGGGGGGGGCGAAGATACGCGGTATTCTGATTCGCTCAGACAGTGCTCGCTTTGTGGAAATGCCCACTGGGCATTTCCGGTCGCTGCGGAACTCGCTCGGTCAGAACACCCCGTATCTTCGCTAAGCTCAGCCAGGGTTGAGAGTGCGCAGTTGCGCTCGCTGCGGAACTCGCTTGGTGAGCGGCGCCCCGCATCCCGCTCGGCTCAGCCATGGTTGAAAAACACGCGAAGCTAGTCACCGAGGTTCTTGTTGTAGAGGGCGACCTCGCCGCCGACGTTGGCGTAGAGGCTCACCTTGTTGTCGTCGTTCAGCGCGGCCCACAGCTCATCGGGAGTCGGCAGCGTCACCGGGATGGGCTCGCCGGCGAAGGTGGGCAGCGGATTGCCGTCGCCCTGATAGGTGCTGATGAAGTAGCCTTGCCCCTCGTCGGCACCTTCGTAGGCGAAGAACTCGCGGATGCAGCGGCCGTCCTCGGCGTGCTTCAAGATGGACATCTCGAAAGAGCCGTCGGGGTTCACGATGGCCGAGATGCGCGGCGTGAAGTTCGGCGCGTCGGGCTCGTACTCGCGCTGCATGCAGCCAGCGCGGAAATCGCCCGCCTCCACGATAGTGTCGGTTTGATCGCCGTTGGTGACCACGAGCGCATTGCCCATCGTGCGCACGGGGTGGTAGATGATGAGGCTCGGGTCTTCCAGAAGCGCGGGATCGTGGGCCTCGGTGCGGATGCCGTCGGGCTCTGTGGCGAAGATGCGGTTGCGGCTGTTGACCGAGCGGCCCATGATGAAGTAGTACACCGTATCCTTGCCCACCACGATGCCTCGGCCCGGGTAGGGGTTGTTCTTCAGCAGTTCGACGAGATCTTGCACAGGCGTTCCCTTTCTCTTGGGGCTCTCTCCGACGCCGCTGCAGCCCGCACGCTTTTCGCATTGGCCCTCAGCCACGTCGACGGTTTTTCGCATCCCGCCCAATGAAAAAGGGCAAGCCCCTCCTGCGAGAAGGCTTGCCCAGACGGTCGGCGGGATAAGCGCGCTGCTCCCCCGTGGTTTCCCACGCGTACCCGTCAGTCACAGCGCGTTCGCTTCAGGGAGCAGGGTATCACGGAAAGAGCCTCCTGAGGAAGAGCACCCCCCGTTTTCCCACGGCTTTTCCGTCGGCGGCTCGCGCGCGGGCAGAGCGGCTATTCCCGGCCCAAGCTTTTCTCGTGGCGGTTGCGGGCCTCGTCGCTGTAGCGCTGCTTGTAACGCACATCGACCAACTCGGCCACGATGGCGATGGCCAGCTCAGCCGGGGTCTTAGCGCCGAACTTGAGTCCGATGGGCCGCTTCACGCGATCCCAATCGGCCTCGGAGACGCCCGCGTTGATGACGAGGTCATGCACCGTGGAGTTCTTGCCCGCGCACCCCATCATGCCCACATAGTGCACGCCGTTCTGCAGCGCCCAGACGCAGCTTTCCGGGTCGAACATATGCCCGCGCGTGAGCACGCACACATAGTCCTCGGGACGCGCCGGCATGTTGGCCAACTCGTCGAAATTGCCGCCATGCAGCATGATGCGCTCGGCTTGCGGGAATCGCTCCTCGTTCAAGAACGCCGGGTCGTAGTCGACGGCCACCACATGGAAGCCCACGTGGTCGGCCAGCTGCGCCACCTCCACGGCAGCATCGGACGCTCCGAGCAGCCAGACGCGCACCTTCCCGAATAAAGGCTCGCTGGCCCAAGTGAGACCGTCGAACTGATCGTTGTGCATCGAGGGGCCGCGGGTGACGTCCTTCGCCTGGAAGATATCGCGGGGCGACAGCTCGCGGGAGGCGACAATTTCCTTGGCATCGTTGCAGAAGAACACAAGCGGCTCTCCGTCGGCGGAACCCTGCTCGCCGTACTTCTTCGTGACCTCATTGTCCACATTGCCCTGGGCAGCAGCCCCGTCGTAGACGACCTTGAAGCCGAGCCACGCCAAATCGCCCTCGTCCATAGCGCGCAGGGCGCGCTCGAACGTGGGGATATCGGCCTCAGTTAGCGTGGCGGCGATAGCCTCCAGCGTCGCGGGGCCGATGTGCGCATCGCCCGCCGTCGCCTCTTCCGAGAACGCCGGGAAATCCTCGACGGCCAGCTCGGGCACACGACCGGCTCGCAAATCAGCGACAATGGTTTCGATGGTCTCTCGTTTCATGGGTTCCTCCGCAATATTTTTCTCAAAAATGGTCAAAAAGTCGAGAAATGAGTCTATATTTTGACCAACAAGACGCTATTCACGCCAAAATGATGCGCAACGGGACACATTTTCGATTGTTTCGAGCCCAAAACCAACGTCGCAAGACTCACTTCTCAGGTTTTTGACCAAAAAATCCAAAATTTGTGTCACCGAGCGCGCTTTTAACCGAGCGGTTGAATATGAATCTTGCGGTCGGCATCCAGGGTCATGCGGCCCTCGGCGATGGCGCGCAGCACCTCGGGGTAAATGACGTGCTCGGTCTCGTGGATGCGCGCCTCCAAAGCGTCAATATCGTCGTCTTCCAGCACCGGCACCGCTCGCTGGGCCACGATGGGGCCCTTGTCATAGTCCTCGTTAGCAAGATGCACGGTGACGCCCGTCACCTTCACGCCCGCATCCCACGCATCCTGAATGGCGTGGGCGCCTTTGAACGACGGCAGCAACGCCGGGTGCAAGTTCAGCACATGATCGGGAAAGGCGTCAAGCACCACGGGGGTGAGCTTGCGCATGTAGCCAGCCATCACCAGGTACTCGGCCCCGGCCTCCTGCATGAGAGCGGCAATGCGGGCGTCAGCGGCCGCAGGGTCCTCGTAGCAGGAGCGGTCGAACACGGTCACGGGAATGCCGGCCGCCCGGGCCCGTTCGATGCCGTAGGCGTCGGGGCGCGACGACAGCACATGCACGATCTCCACAGGCAGCCCGTCCGCGATCTCGTCGATGATGGCCTGCAGGTTCGTTCCGCTGCCGGACAGCAGCACGCCAATCTTCAGTTTCTCCATTAGAGCAGCTCCCCCTCGTTGGCGTACTGGACCTCGCCCTCGCCGGCAACGATGCGGCCGACACGATAGGTCTCTTCGCCGGCGGCGGCCAAGGCGGCTTCCACCGCTTCGGCAGCGGTCGGGTCGACGATGAGAATCATGCCGAGGCCCATGTTGAAGGTCTTGAGGGCCTCCTCCTCCGAGAGATTCGCCTGATCGCAAGCGAAGCGCACCACGGGCGGAATGGGCCAAGTGCCCAAATCGACCTCGGCGTTCACGCTCGCGGGAAGAGCGCGGTTCAGATTCTCGGTAATGCCGCCACCGGTAATGTGGGCCAGAGCGCGGATGCCGCCAGGCACCTCCTCCATGACCGTGCGCACCGGCTTCACGTAGATGCGCGTCGGCGTGAGCAACGCCTCCAAGATGGACTGGCCGGCGAGCTCCTCGCGCCCCTCGCGGAGCTCCTCTTCGCTGCGGCCCTCGACGCACACTTTGCGGGCCAGCGAGTAGCCGTTGGAATGCAGGCCGGACGAGGCGAGGCCGATGAGCACGTCGCCCTCACGCACGCTCTCGGGATCCAACATGCGCGGCCGGTCGACCAGCCCCACGCAGAAACCCGACAGATCGTAGTCGTCCGGATCCATCACACCGGGATGCTCGGCCATCTCGCCGCCGATGAGCGCGCAGCCGGATTGGCGGCAGCCCTCGCCGATGCCCCCGACGATTTTGGCCATGGCCTCGGAATCCAGCTTGCCCACGGCAACGTAGTCGAGGAAGAACAGCGGCTCGGCGCCGGTGGCCAGAATATCGTTCACGCACATGGCCACCAGATCGATGCCCACCGTATCGTGCACGCCAAGACGCTGGGCGACCTTCAGCTTCGTGCCCACGCCGTCGGTGCCGGAAACCAGCAGGGGATCGGCCATGTCCTTGGCGGCCGCGATGGAGAATAGGCCGCCGAAGCCGCCGATGTCGCCCACAACCTCGGGGCGATAGGTGGAGTGCACCGTATCCTTGATGGCGTCCACGGCGCGGGCGCCCTCCACGATATCGACGCCGGCCTCGGCATAGGTCACGCTGTTCTGGTTTTCCATGGGTTTCCTTTCAGTGTCTACGAAACCTCGCCGGCGTACACCGCCTCGAAGTCCTTGCGGGTAAGAAAGCTCTTTTTTGCCACATCGTCGGGAATGGGCACCGGGTAGTCACCGGTGAAGCAGGCCGTGCAGAAGCCGTCGTGGCCCGCATCGGCGAGCGACGCGCGCAGGCCGTCCAGGCTGATAAACGCGAGCGAGTCGGAGCCGATCCAATCGTTCATCTCCTCGAGCGTCATGTTCGCGGCGATGAGCTGCTCGCGGGTATCGGTGTCAATGCCGTAGAAGCAGGGCCAGAGCACCTCGGGGCTCACGATGCGCAGGTGCACCTCGGCCGCACCGGCATCGCGCAACATCTGCACGAGCTTCTTGGAGGTGTTGCCGCGCACGATGGAGTCGTCGATAACCACGAGGCGCTTGCCGGAAATCACACTCGGCAGCGGGTTCAGTTTCAGACGGATGCCCAGCTGACGCATGGCCTGGGTGGGCTGGATGAACGTGCGACCCACATAGCGGTTCTTCACGATGCCGTCGGTGAACGGAATGCCCGAGGCCTCCGAATAGCCCAGGGCCGCCGGCACGCCGGAGTCGGGCACGCCAAGCACGAGGTCGGCCTCCACGGGCGCCTCGTCGGCCAGAATGCGGCCCATGGCGCGGCGAGCCTGGTAGACCGACTGCCCGTCAAGCACGGAGTCGGGCCGGGCGAAGTACACGTATTCGAAGATGCAGGCGGCCCGCGGGCGCGGCGGCACGGCTTGCTCGCTTACCATGCCCTCGGCGGTGAAGCGCACCATCTCGCCGGGTTCCACGTCGCGCACGTACTCGGCACCGACGATGTCGAGGCCGCAGGTTTCCGACGACACCACCCAGCCGCGTCCCTCGGGCAACTGGCCGATGCACAAGGGCCGAATGCCATGGGGGTCGCGGAAGGCGTAGAGCGCCTCGGGGCTCGCGAGCACCATGGCATAGGCGCCTTCCAGATTCTCCATGGCGTAGCGGATACCCTCGCGCAGGTGGTGCGTCTGGCGCGTGAGATGCCCGATGGCTTTGGCCGCCACCTCGGAATCGGTGCCGGCGCGCAGATGCTCGCCCTCGTCGATGAGCTGGGCCCGCAGGTGATTCGTGTTCACCAGCGTGCCGTTGTGGGCCAGCGCGATGAGCGTGTCGTCGATGGCGGAGATATGCGGCTGGGCCGCCTCCCAGGAGGCCTTCCCGCCGCTCGTGGAATAGCGCACGTGCCCGATGGCCACCACGCCCTCGCCAAGACCCGCCAGCGTCGCCTCGTCGAAGACCTGGGTCACAAGCCCCAAGTCCTTCGCCTCGATGACCGTGGAGCCGTCGCCCACGGCAATGCCGGCGCTCTCCTGGCCGCGATGCTGCAGGGCCTGCAGCCCGTAGCAGGTCAGGCGCGCCACGTCCTCGCCCGGCGCGTATACGCCGAAGACGCCGCACTCCTCTTCCAACCGATCCGGCTGCTCGCCGGGAAATACGCTGTCCGCCACTAGTTCTCCGCTCGTTCTTGCGCATCGGCGGCGATCTCGTCGGCCGCGCCGTCTTCCACCGCCGTGTCGCCTTGATAGGTATCGGCGCCAACATAGCTGATGGGCACGAATTCAGCAACATCGGCGAAGGTGATATAGCGCCAGGTGTTGTCGGCTCCATCGCACGTACAGAAACCGAAGAGCTTCGTCGCGTCGGCGAGGGTATTGGTGGTATCGGGGTCGGGCGTGACGATGGACTCCTCCACGAGCCAGTCCTTGAAGGCCGCGAACTCCTCATCGGTGGGATAGTTCGGCGTGGCAATGGAGGCATGGGTCATGGGCACGTGCTCCACGGCGAAAGTTTGCAAGCGGTAGTTGCCCTCGGGAGTGAGCAGGTAGATGGTGCGATGCTCGTTGAAGATGGCGGAGTCGCGGAACTCGGCAAAGAGGGCGAACATGGAGCCGTTGCGCATGTGGTGGCCGTAAAGGATGTTCACCTCGTCGGAGAAGTCGCCGGCGTTCTCGCCCGACAGCATGATGGAGCCGAACTCGGCGCCGAAAGAGCCCTCGCCCAGGCTGAAGTTGTGGTGCAGGTAGTACTCCGAGTCGCCGTCTTTGTGAGCCACCGGGTAGTTGATGATGGTGCCGGGCATGTACACCCACGCGACGATGTCCGGATTGATCTCGCGCAGGGCGTCCCAATCGACCACCAGATCGGCCAAGTTCGCGACATGGCCGTCCTCGGGCACTTCAACGACACGGCTGGCAATCTCCTCGTACTCGTTCTGGCCCTGCCAATAGGTGTAGAACAGATAGCCCAGCGTGCCCACCGAGCCGATGAACACGATGAGCGCCAGCCAGAACACGATGCGCCAAAAGCACCCGCGCTTCTTTTTCTTCTTGGTATCGGTATTCTGAGCGGTAGCCATGAGGCCTCCCCCTTCGATATCGATCTCTCTGCATGACGGAGGGGCTGGGGTCAGCCTCCTGACCGTGCCGCCCACGACGTCCTCGCCGGTTCCGTGCCGGCGCTCTCGCCTTCCCCGGCCCTGCGCCGGCGGAAAACAAAAGGGCCCCCGCAGGGGCCCTGAGCTCACCCCGTCGAGCGGGCGAGCTGCTACTTCTTCATCTCGTCCATGAAGCCCTTGGCGATGAACACCACGATGACGAGCACGATGATGGCCACAACGACCCAGATGGCCTCCATGGGCACTTCGAAACCGAACAAAGACATAGCGGACTCCTTCTATGCAACGGGCCCGTCTTCTGCGCACCCGCCAGCTTGCTGATGTTGGGTTCATAGTACCGTGAACCCCGGGTTGGCGCAAGGAAAAACCCCGCGACGACGGCGAACTGTCCTCTTGGAGGGCATCACGAGGCGGGGCACTCGCCCAAGCGCTTCTCCAGGGCTTCCACGATGATGCGCAGGGCCTTGATGCGGGCGTAGCGCTTGTCATCGGACTCCAGCACCACCCAGGGAGCGAACGTGGTCGACGTCAAGCGGAACATATCGTCGATGGCGGCCTTGTACTGGGGGTACTTCTCGCGATTGCGCCAGTCGTCCTCGGTGATCTTCCACTGCTTGGCCGGGTCGTCCTCGCGGTCCTGGAAGCGGCGCAGCTGCTCCTCGGGGCTCACATCGACCCAGAACTTCAGCAAGATGGCGCCCCAATCGACCAGATCGTGCTCGAACTCGTTGATCTCGTCGTAGGCCCGCGACCACTCGGCCGGCGTGGCGAAGCCCTCCACGCGCTCCACCAGCACGCGCCCGTACCAGCTGCGATCGTACATGCCCACGTGCCCCGCCTTGGGCAGGCGCGTCCAGTAGCGCCAGAGGAACGGATGGGCGAGCTCGGGCTTGGTGGGCGCCGGCGACGGGAAGATGGTGTAGGCGCGAGCGTCGAGGGCCTGGGCGACACGCTTGATGTTGCCGCCCTTGCCGGCCGCGTCCCACCCCTCGTACATGAGAATGAGGGGGACCCGGCGCTGGAACATGATGTTCTCCAGGCGGAACAGGCGATCCTGCAGGCGCTTGCGCTCGGTTTTGTATTCCTCCAAGGTGAGCGCCAGGCTGTGGTCGATCGTGTCCACCTGGGGGTAGTGCTTCACGATGTCGAAGCGGGACTTCTTGGGGGCCAAATCGTGGGCCGCGGCCGCCTGGGCCTCGGCGCGGGCCAAAGCCACGCCGGTTAACATGCCGCGTCCAGGCTGGGTCGCCGGCGCCGGCACCGCACCGGCTGCCTCGGCAGCGGCGGCCTCTTCCACGGCGCGCTCTTCCGCGAGAAGCGCATCGGCCCTCTCGCGGGCCGCCAGCGACGCTTTCAGCACGTCATCGGCCTCCTTGCGGGCGAGCGCGCGCTCCAGGGCGTCCACCAGCGTGCTGGCGATGGCGAGGTTCGTGCGGCGCTTGTCCTCGCCGTTGAGCAGCACCCAGGGAGCGAAATCGTAGTCGCTGCGCTCGAGCAGGCGGTCGTACAGCTCGTAGGCGGTCTCGTAGCCGTGATGGCTCTCGAGCTTCTTCTCGGTCACGCGCCAGCGGGTCACCGGGTCGTCGTGCAGCCGCTGCAAGCGCTCGACCTGCGCTTTCTTGGTCATATGCACGAAGAACTTCACCACCACGTAGCCATCGGCCACGAGCTGCTGCTCGAAGTCGTGAATGGAATCCAAGTAGTGGCGCTCCTCCTTCTTGGGAAGCAGCAGCTTGGCCGGCGCGTTGTAGAGCATATGCTGAATGACCGCCGTATACCAACCCCGATCGTAGAACGTGATGGAGTTCCGCTCGCCTAAGGCCTTCCAGAAGGGCTGCATAATGGGGTAGAAGCCCGTCACGCCGCACTCGCGGCCGACGAACTCGCGCTCGGTGTCCGGATCGAGGTCGAGCCCCACGTAAACCCCGGTGGAGCGGGCGTCTAAGTGATACATGAGATCGGAGATACGACTGCCCTTGCCGGCGCCGTTCCAGCCCTCGAACAGCACCACGAGCCCCACGCCCTCGTTGTGGGCCTGCTGCTGGAGCACCACGAGCTTGGCCAGAAGCTCGTCCCACTGCTCCTTGTAGACGGCCTTCTTCATGGGCTTCTTGTTGAACGTGACCTTCTCGAGCATGGCTTTCCTTTCCCCTGTCTTTGGGCGTTCGTCTTCTGTGAGGACCGGGCGCTGCGACGCCGGCCTATTTGCCGAACAGGCGGCGAAAGAACCGCGCGATGGCGTTGCCCTCAGGCGCCGGTTCCACCACGGCGGCCGGCACGATGGCGCGGCCGTCATCGGTGCGAGCGGCATCGATGACCTCGGCTGCAGGAGCCGGAGCAGGGGCCGGTGCCGCAGCAGCGCTCGGCGCGGTATCGGGCAGCGGGCGCCCCTCTTCCACGGCCGTTGCCGCCGCGGCATCCAACTCCGCGCGTTCGGCCACGGGGCCCTCGGCGGTCGGGGCTGTCGCAGCCGGATCAGCCGCCTCGGCCGGATCGGTCGCAACCGGATCAGAACCGGCGGCAGGGGCATCTTCCGAGGGCGCCGTCGCCCCTTGGGCCTCACGGGCCTGCAGAGCGGCCACCTCCTGGGCCACGCCCTTGGTCACCGCCTCCAAAACCGACGCCGCCGTAGCCGTCGCCGCCGCGGCCATGGCGTCGGCCGCATCGCGCACGGCCTTGGCCTCGGCCGCCTCCAGCTCCGGCGAGCGATGGGCGATAAACTCCGACTCCTCTTCCGTCACCACCTCATCGGCACCGGCCGGGGCACCGCCCTCGGGCGCCACCTCCCCGAGCGGGAACACCATGCGCGCGCTGCCCCCGTCGTTGGCCTCCTGACGGGCGGCCAGCTCGGCGGACACCAGATGCATGCGCTGAGCCTCGGCGATGAGGTACTTCTGGGAATCGAACAGTTCCACATCCCCGTTCTCGTCGCGCTCGGCGAAGGCGCCGAGCGCCGTGTAGGAGCCGTCGGGCAGAAGCTCGCGCAGCTTGGCGGTGTCGGAGTAGCAGATGCCCAAATACCCCAGCACCTGGTTGCGCAGCGTGTCGTTCAGAATGGGCCAGGCGATCTCGATGCGCTTGTCCATGTTGCGGGTCATGAGGTCGGCGCTGGACAAATACAGCTTGCAATCGTCGCGCGGGCCGAAGCCGTAGATGCGGCTGTGCTCGAGCAGCTGGCCGACGATGGACACCTCGCGCACGCGGTCGGTATAGCCCTCCACGCCCGGCAGGATGCAGGAGATGCCGCGCACGAACAGGTCGATGGGCACCCCCGCCTGGGAGGCCTCCACCAGCTTGTCGATGACCTCTTTATCGGTGATGGAGTTCGTCTTGAAGAACAGCCCGCACTTCTCGCCGCGGCGCGCGCGCTCGATCTGCTCGTCGATGTTGCGCAAGATGTTCTGCTTGATCATGAGCGGCGCGACCCACAGGATGTCGTAGTTGTCCGAGGTGTTCTCCAGCGCCATGTTGCGGAAGAAGTCGGCAGCGTCGTGACCGATTTGGGAATCGCAGGTGATGAACGAGAAGTCGGTGTAGAGCTTCGCCGTCTTCTCGTTGTAGTTGCCCGTGCCCAGCTGGGTGATGTGCTGCAGGCCGTTTTCCGTCTGACGCGTGATGGTGCAGATCTTCGAGTGCACCTTGAAGTTGCGGAAGCCGTAGATGACGTGGCAGCCGGCGGCCTCGAAGCGCTGGGACCACTCGATGTTGTTGGACTCGTCGAAGCGGGCGCGCAGTTCGAAGAGCGCCGTGACCTCCTTGCCGTTCTCGGCGGCGTTGATGAGCGCCTCGGCCAGATGCGACTGGCTCGCCAGGCGGTACAGCGTGATTTTGATGGAAACGACGGCCGGGTCCACCGAGGCCTCGCGCAGAAGCTGCACGAAAGCGTCCATGGACTGGTAGGGGTACGACAACAGCACCTCGTGCTCGCTCACCTGCTCGATGATGGAGCGCTTGCGATCGAGGCAGGCGGGCCACTGAGGCGTGAACGGCGCCTGGGTGAGCGCGGCGCGCGCCTCGGCGGACAGACGACTGCCCAGCCCCCAGGTGTAGCCCATGTTCAGCGGCACACGGGTGACGAACAGCTGGTGCTCGGCCAGGCCCAACTTCTCCAGCAGAAGCCCCTTCACCGTGCGCGAGAGCGGCCGCTCGCTTTCCAGGCGCACCGGCGCCAGGCGGCTGCGCTTCTTCAGAATGCGCTTCATGTGCTCGCGGTAGTCCTCGCCCTGCTCCTCGGCGCCTTCCGTGGCATCCAAATCGGCGTTGCGGGTCACGCAGATGATGTTGGTGTGCTTGACGGTGTACATCGAGAAGACCTCGGCAGCGAACATCTCGATGGCGCGCTCCACCAGGATGAACTGCAGCCCGTCGCCGGGCAGTTCGATGACGCGGCTCGTCTGGCGCGGTAGCGGGATGATGCCCAGCGTCACGCCCTCGGCTCCCAGATTCTTCGTGGCCTTCGCCTCGGCCTTGTCGCGGGCGCGCTCCTCCTTCGACTTCTTCGCCTTGGGGCGCGCCTCCTCGTCGAGGCGCACGACGATGTACAGGCCGCCGTTTTCCAGGTGCGGGAAAGGGTGCCGCGCGTTGATGATCTGCGGCGAGAGGAAGGGCAGCACGTTGTCTTCCATGTAGCCTCGCAGATAGTCGCGCTGCTCGGCCGTGAGGTCTTCCTTGTGCAGGCCGCGAATGCCTTGTTCGGCGAGGAGGCTGCGGACCGTTTTATAGGTTTCCTCGTAGTAGGGGTACAGCTCGTGGCAGCGGGCGTAGATGGCGTCCAGCTGCTGGGCCGGCGTCATGCCGGACTTCGGATCGATGATGGACTTCTTCAGCAGCGATAGGTCGGTGAGCGAGCCGACGCGCACCATGAAGAACTCCTGCAAGTTGCTCCAGAAGATGGAGATGAAGTTCAAGCGCTCGAGCAGCGGCACCGTGGGATCGGCCCCCTGGTCGAGCACGCGCTTGTTGAAATCGAGCCACGAGAGCTCGCGATTTTGCATATAGGGCGGCTTCACGATCGTCGTCGTTGCGGTGTCCTTTGCTGCCTGTGCGTTCATGGGCCTAGCCTTCTCCCTCTATATAGTCGCTGGCCGAAAAAATCAAGCCGCGCACTGGAACATGCGCGACTTATGTATTTTACCATTCTTTGGACGATTGCCTGAAATTTGGCAACGGGATGTTAACGGCCCTGGAGAAAGCAGTCCGATGTGTCAGGCCGCTCCTGGGATCCTCGCCAAAACCGCCCACCCTACAAGCTCGCCGCCCCGAGACAGTTCACCCCATTGGCCTCGCAGATGGCTCTCAGCTTCTTGTCAAACGTGAAGAGCGTAGCAGCATTGCGCCGAGCGAGGACGAGATAAAGCATATCGTAAACAGGGTGGTTGTTCCGCGCAGCCTCATGAAGCGCCTCCAGCAGAAGCGATTCGTCATCCGCATAACCGTCTATCAAATCAAGCGCATTCTGGAAGAGCTCGATGCCTTCTTCCTCGGAAAGACCCCCTATCCGTATGTACTTCCAAGCCACATTGCCCATTTCGGTTACGAAGCATCGCGGAGCGATGATCGCCTCCCCATTGCCCACAAGCATTCTGAGCGCCTGCCCCGCTTCTCCGCCTTGGGCCATCGCCACGGCGGCATTAGCATCCAGAACGATCATTGACGCCCCCCTCGTCTTCAATGTCGGCAAAAGGATCAAGGGATGCCATAATGCGATCGGTGCGCTCTTCCCTTCCCTCTCTTACCAATGCAACGATCTCATCAGTCGTCAGCGTCTTGCACTTCCAGTTCAATTCATCGAAATTGGCGAAAATCTGCTGACGCCTCTGCGCTCGGGACTCCTCGATTGCCCCTCTTTCCTGCCAGAAGCTTCCCTTTGCGACCCCCGCAGAAGCGAGCTGAATATCACCATTGCGCGGCGCAAGGCGTGACAGACGATCTGCATCGAACGGGAAGGGCTCCTGCCGCAGCGCCGATGCCTCGGCCAGCATCTCCTCCACGGCGATGATCGTCTGCTGGGCAATAGAGCGATGGTTGCGCGCCGCGTATTCCTTCAGCTCATCGTAAAGCGTCGCCGGAAAATCCCTTACCTGAAGCGCAGGCATCTCTTGTCCTCTCTTCCGGAGCAATCGTTGCATGCATTATACCTACTTTTACATGCATATACAAGCGGCCTAGTGCAATCCCCGTTCTGACTATCGTTCTACCGATAGTCAGAACGGGGTCACCGTGGCGATCGCCCTGGCCCGCGTCCTCGACTGCTCCGTGGAGGATCTGATGCAGGGGGTGTAAAGATCAATCAGCTGCGCCGTCGACGAGCTTGAGGCCGATGACGCAGCCGACGAGGCCGGCGATGAGCAGGATGCGGGCGAGGTTTGCGGGCTCCGACCCTGTGGCCATACCGTAAATGACCGTGAGGGCCGCGCCGATGCCCACCCACACGGCGTAGGCCGTCCCCGTCGGCAGCGTCTTCACAGCGAAGGAAAGCCCCAGCATGGATAGCACCAGGGCCACAGCGAACACAATGGTGGGGCCGACATGGGTGAAGCCCTCGGACTTGCCGAGGGCTATGGCCCACACCGATTCCATGACGCCGGAGGCCACAAGCACAAGCCAACTCATTATTCGTCGATCACCATGGTCGGATTGTCGCGGGTGACGATCTGCTTGGCGAAGATGTCGGCGCCCAGGTAGCGCTGCACCATGGCGGCCAGCTGGTCGGTGGCGGCAGCCAGATCGTCAGCACGGGCCGGATCCACGGACTCGATGATGAGGAAGGCCTTCTTCGAATCGTCGGTCAGCGCCGTGCGCTCGCCATCACGCCAGTTCCAGCAGCGGCAGATGGCGCCGGCGTCGTCGCGGTAGCACAGCTCGCCTTCCAGCGTGGGCGCGTCCTCGTCCTCGCCGAGCGGACGGAACGCATCGCCGCCTTCGGTGATGCCGAGGCGGATATCGCCGGCCATGGCATCGATGTCCTCACCGCCCACGGGCAGCGCGTGCGTAAGCGACACCGTGTTGTAGATGTCCACCGACGGCGTGATGGAGCCCACGGGATTACCCTTCAGCACGCGCTTGAGCAGGTTCTCGATGGAGCAGCGCGCGCCCTTCTTCGTCTTGAATTTCTGATAGGCCTCGCGCCAAACAGCTACGACCTCGTTTTGCGAGATGGTATTGCTCTCCAGGTGCTGATCGGCCTTTCCGTTGGCCTCGGCCAGAGCGCGCGCGATGGCGGAGGCGTCCTCGGGCGCCACCTCGTCAGTCGGCTTCATGTTGTGAGCCACGACGATGCCGATCTGAGCCTCGGGGAACAGCTCCCAAAACGACTCTTCCGTCACGAACTGCTTCATAGGTCTTCCTTTCTCGACGGCCGTCGCGCCCGCAAAGCCCTCGGCTTCGCGTGCCAGCGCAAACGCGACGACCTTCTCCAACGAAAAAGCGCCCGCGGGGCGAACATCTTCAAAGGCCTAACGATGTCCGCGCTGCGAGCGCTTCACGCCTACCCGGCGGCAGGCTATGTGCTTTAAGCTGGCTCCATGATAGCACGAGCAGCGCACGATCATTCCCGCGAACTCGTTAGGCGGAGCCCTCGCCGCTTCCCAACAGCCTGTTCAGCAACGCTTCATCGCGATAGCACCACACGACGACAAAGCGCGCGAAAGCTGCATAGAAGGTGTCTTGGTAGTGGGTCTCCACGGCATCGGCCAGCGAATCGATCCACCGAAGGAGATGGTCAGTCAGAAACGTGAGCGACTGCAGCAGACGATCCTGGCAGCGCTCGGCCTCCCCCTCCTGAAAAGCGGTCAGGGCATCGGCCGCCAGTTTGGCCATGAAGTCGCACTCCAAGCCGATGGAGTCATCGGCCACATGGCGGTACCGCTCGGGCAAAAAACCCGCTTGGCGATAGGCGTCGCGCACCGAGAGCACATCGCGGTGGAACAGAACGCGCTTGCCCGTCGTGTGCATCGTCTCCCAAGGCGACGCGAGCAGCGTGTTCGGGCCCACGAATATGCGCGTGTAGTCTTCTCGAGCCCGCGCCAGCTCGTCGGCTTCCGCCTCCGGCGACTCGACAGTCTCCTTCGGCGACCCACCCAACCGCGCAACCGCGGCTTTGAAAAGAGCAGCCATATCCGTCGACCACTCATCTTCCACAAGCGCAATCTCCTCAAAAGCATGCTCGCTGGCAATGATTTCAGCGAAAGCGCGGTCAGGCTCTTCGGCGAACCCTCGGGCAATCAGCCCCCAAACGAACTGCCGGTTCGCCAGCACGAGCTCCACAGTCTCGGCATTCATGAAACTTCCTTTCACGCTGAAAAGGCCGCCCGATCCGCAAAGGAGTCAAATCGGGCAGCCAAGGAGGGAAGGCTACAGCAGCAGATCGCGGTAGTCGGGATCCTGCACGCACTCGCGACCCATGATGAGCGTGCTCGGGTCGGTCATGGAAGAATCCGGACGGCAGGCGATGTCGCGAACCGCCTCGGGATGCGCGGCCACCAGCTCGTCGTAGTCGCCGAATTCCAGAGCGCGCATACCGCAGGCGGCCACGCAAGTGGGAACGCCGTCCTCGGGGCGCGTATCGATGCAAGCGTTGCACTTGCCCGTGACCTTCTTGTCCTCAAGCAGCACCGGCACCTGGTAGGGACAGGATTTCACACAGGTCTCGCAGCCGATGCAGATCTCGTCATCGTGCTGCACCGTGCCGTCTTCCTCGTCGCGGTACATGGCGCCTGTGGGGCAGTTCGCCACGCAGGCCGCATCCACACAATGGTTGCAGGTGTGCGAGATGTGGTACATCTTGGCCGTAGGGTAGTCCCCCACTTCGTAGCTGGCCACCGCGCGATAGTTGATGCCGATGGGCAGATCGTTTTTCTTCTTGCAAGCAACCTGGCAAGTCTTGCAAGCGACGCAGCGGCTGCTGTCGAAATAAAAGGCTTTTCTCGCCATAATGATATCCTCCTCGTTAATGCCACTATTCCGGGCAGACAGTCAGCTGGGTCTCGAAGTCGGGAGCAAGCTCGCCGCCATCCCATTTCTCCACCTGAACGCTCACGTTGTTGTAGCCAGAGACGCCCATGCCGCGCGGGGCCCCGCCGTACAGGGTATTGGGGCAGCCGCCGCGATCGATACCGTCCTCGTCGATTTCGGGCCACCCGCCGTTGGGCACATCGATGGCACCCGGAGCAATGCAAGAACTTACCGAGGCTGTACGGAGAATTGTGCCGTAAGGGCTGCTCACAAGGATGGGGTCGCCAGCGGCGATACCGCGCTCGGCTGCATCGGCGGCATTAAGGGTGACGGGGGCCTCGCAGGCCTCGCGCAGGGTGACCACGTTGTTGAAGTCCGAGCATGCCGTGCGGGGATAATGGGTGTTGAACATGAGCAGAGGGTAACCCTCCTCAGCCGCGACCTCGTGGTAGGTAGGATAGGGCTTATAGGTTTCACCGGCCATGGCCGCTGTGTTGTACATGTCGGCTTTGGCCTGGCAGTAGATTTCGAAAAGCCCGGACGCGCTCGGGCGCGGGTCGGAAGCCGGATCCTCACGGAAAGCGGCCATGGCGATATGGTCGTACTCATCGCCGAAGGAGCGCTCAACTTGGTAGATGCCCTTGGAGCGAAGCTCTTCCAAACCGATGAGCCCCTCCTGCGGCGCTCCTTCCACGCCCCAGTTCGCGATATCCTCTTCGGTAATGGTCACCAGCGACGTGGGATTCTCGTTGCCGTCGTTTACCACAGTGTTCGCCAGCTGGTTGAAGAACAGCTGCTCTTCGGTGAAGGGGTACACGTCCTTGGGATTGTAGCCCAAGCGCTCCAGCAGCTGCTCGTTGATCCACTGATCGCTTTTCGCCTCGAAAGGCGTCTCGGACACCTTGGAATATACGAGCACCATCTCGCGGTCGCGGTCGCCATTGCCCACAATCTGATCTCGCTCTATGTTCGCCAAATCGGGCAGAATGATATCGGCATACGGCGTAGTGGCAGAAGGCGCGTACTGCTGAATGACCACGAAATCGAGCTTGCGCAGGGCCTCGGGCATCTTCGAGGAGTTCGGCACCGAACGCGCCGACCCATCGCGGCCACCGTACACTACGCGAATATCGCACTCGCGCTCAATCGGCTTGTTGAACACGCCAGACCAGCATCGGCCCGTCGACTGGTACTTTCCATCGATGATGGCGTCCCACACTTCCAAACCGTTCACGAAATCGTCCTCGATGACGCCCTCCACTTTCGCGGAGTCGTAGAGCGGCGGCAGTTCGGGCAACTCGACTTCATCGGTACCGTCGCCGCCCGTGGAGACAATCTGAACCCCGCCGGGCCCCTGGCGGTCGACGTAGTAATTGCCCGTGCCGTTTCCCGGCTTGCCGATGTGGCCGCCCATGCACGCGATGGCCATATAGGCCTGAGGCAAATCCTCCGCACCGTTGCAGCGGGCGGCAGCGTAACCATGGGAGAGCACCACGTCGTTGTCTTTGCCCATGGTCTCGGCGAACCAGGTGATATCCTCCGCCGGAACGCCGCAAATGGCGCTTGCCCATGCGGCATCTTTCGGCGTGCCGTCGTACTCGCCCTTCAAATACCCCGCGTAGCTTTCAGTCGTGGCGGCATCGGAGGGCATCGACTCGTCGTCGAAGCCGATGCAGCAACGATGGAGGAAATCGATATCGAGAATGCCGCCGCGTTCCTCTTCCAAACGCAGCATCTCGCCGGCAACGCCGATATAGAATGCGGTGTCAGTGCCGGGTCGCACCGGCATCCAGCGGGCATCCAGCATGGCTGCCGAAACATTGTAGGAAGGACCCACGTAGATGAACTGGGCGCCGTTGTCATAGGCGGCGCGGAAGAAGTGGGACGGATTGCCGTTGGAGCCCCATCCGGGGTTTTGCCCCGCCAGCACGATGACCTTGGCGTTCTTGATGAGATCCATGCGATCGTTCACCATGCACTCGCCGCCAAAGGAAAGCCCGAGATACTCGGTGTTAGCGGTATAAGTGCCGTAGGAAATGGAATCCGACACAGCAAGGTAGCCGCCGAGCGCATTCAAAAGCGGGGCCACTGCTGCACGGCCGCCGGAAAGGTTGCAGGGCATGAAAACTGCGCGCGGGCCATGTTCGGTGTAGACCTTTCGCAGCTGCTCGGCCACGATATCGAGCGCCTCATCCCAGCTAACGCGCTCGTAGCCTTCCTTGCCGCGCAGGTCGCCGTGGGGATCCTCCGGAGTCCAGCTTTTGCGCTTGAGCGGGTACTTGATGCGATCGGCGCCCATTTCGAACTCCACGAGCGCACGCCCGCGCAAGCAACCGCGCTGCTGCGGGTACTCGATGGAGTCCTCGTGGGTGTCGTCGGTCTTCTGACGAATGACCACGCCGTCCTGCACAAGAGCCTGGTTCATGCAGCGCGTGCCGCAACCATGCAAGCAAGCCAGCGTCTTCCACTCCCCTGCCGGCTGCGCGGGCGCGTCGGTGCCGGCGGACGCATCGCCGCTCGTCTCGCTCAGACGGTTGTCGCAACCGTAGAGCGAACCCGCGGCGCCAAGCGTCGCCACAGCGGCAGCCCCGGCGGCCACGAAATGGCGGCGGTCCATCTTGAGGCTGTTGAGCTTGATCTCTTCCACAGTCTCCCCCTTCTTCATTGGGAATTTTCCTCTACGACGCTGAGAATATCCAGTCCTCGAAGAAAGAGCCATAAATCAAATCTCATATCTTTCCGACCAAATATTGCGGAAATCTTACCCGAGCGAGTTTCGCCTGTTCATTCTCCTGTAGACGCTCTGTCAATCGCACGACACCCCATTTTCCCACACCCGCTAAATAAAGTAGACTATGCCTTGGGGAAATTCTCGTTCGCGAAAACTTCGAGAAGGGGCGGCCATGCGCATTAAGCTTCGCACCAAAATCGCCGTGCTCGTGCTCGGCGTGGTGACGGTGTTTCTGTGCGCCAACGTGCTATGGGAGTCGGACCGCTCCGCCGCGCTGGAGGAATCCGAGCTGGTGCAGCAGGCCCGGGCGCTGTCGGCCAACATGGAGGCCGTCTGGGAGTTCATGAACCACAACCAGGATAAGATCAACTACGACAGCGCCGGCAACTTCGAGTTCAAGGGGCTGCAATGCTCCATCGCCGGCCGATCGGTAGGCGCCTACTTCTCGCGCGACACCGATTACACCGTCCGCTACGTGAGCGACACGCCCCGGAACCGGGCCGATGAGCCCGATGCCTTCGAGCAGGCGGCCATCGATGCCTTCCGCGCCGACCCGGGCCTCACCGAGTACTACGCCTTCGCCGACATAGACGGCCAGCGCGTGTTCCGCTACGCCGAGCCCATGACCCTGGTGGAAAGCTGCCTGTCGTGCCATGGCGAGCCGGCCGGCGAGATCGACCTGTCCGGATACCCGCGCGAGGGCCTTCCCGAGGGCTACATCTACGGCGTGCTTTCCATGCAGATTCCCACCGAGGCCTTCGTGGCCGCCTCTCGGGAAAACGCCATGCTGAACGTCGGATTCTCGCTGGCGCTCATCATCGCCTGCGTTGCCATTATTTCCGTCGCCATATCGCACCTTGTCACCCGGCCTCTGCGCCGCGTGCAAGGAGCCATGGAGGACGTGGGCGAGGGCGATTACTCGGCGCGCCTGCCCCTGGACAAGTCCTCCGACGAGATGACGATACTCTCTAGCGGCTTCAACGAAATGGTGGCCCAGCTGGAACAGACGGCAGGGCACCTGGAAGATTTGGTGACCGAGCGCACGACGGCTTTGGAGCACGCCAACGCCGAACTCGCCCGCCAAAGTGCCGCCCTGGAAGAGGCCAACGAGGCGCTCACCGAAGAGAACCAGTACCGTAGCGATTTCCTGGCCATGATGAGCCACGAGCTGAAGACACCCCTCGCCGCGTCCATGGCTTTCGCGGACATCCTGCGCGAGCGGCAGGGCGCCGATGCGGACATGCGACTTTCGAGCACCGGCGAAGAGACGACCCCCGCTGCCAACGCGAACGCCGACAGCGAGCGGCTCTGGCGCGAAATGGAGAGCAACCACAAGACGCTGCTCTCGCTCATCAACAACATCCTGGAAATGGCCCGCATCGATGCCGGCCGCGAGAGCTTCCAGCCGGAGCTTATGGACGTGGGCGATGTCGTGGGACTCGTGCAGGCCTCCATCGCGCCGCTGGCCGCCCAGAAATCCATCGCCCTGGAGTACCGTATCGGCGAGATCCCCCTTTTCGTCGCGGACGCCGAAAAGCTGCGGCGCATCGTGGAGAACCTCATGAGCAACGCCGTGAAGTTCACGCCTCCCGGCGGCCGCATCACTTTCGCCGTAACGCACCACGCAAAAGCGGGCACCCTCGAGTTCTCCGTGGCCGACACCGGTTGCGGCATCTCCGAGGCGAGCCAGGCCACCATTTTCGACCGCTTCGTGCAGGCCGACAGCTCGGCATCGCGCGCTTATGGAGGCAGCGGTCTGGGGCTGGCGCTCGTGCGCGAGCTCACGGAAATGCACGGAGGCACCGTGCAGCTGGAAAGCACCGAGGGGAAAGGCTCCACGTTCACCGTGAGCATTCCCGATGACATACCGCTGAAAGACGAGGAGCAGTAGGGCAGCGCGCCCCGAATGGAGGGAACATCATGGACAAGATCATGCTCATCGACGACGACCCAAGCCTGCAGCTGGCCTTACGGCATCTCATCGCCGAGGCCGGCTACGACTTCTGCTGCGCGGGCAACGGGCGCGAGGGACTCGCGCTCATCGACGCCGAGCGTCCCGACCTCCTGCTGCTCGACGTCATGATGCCCGGCATGAACGGCTACGACGTGTGCACCGCCTTGCGCGAGCGCGGACACCGCATCCCCATTGTCTTTCTGTCGGCCAAAGGCGATATCGTGGACAAGTCCATCGGGTTTAAAGCCGGCGGCGACGACTACCTGGTAAAGCCCTTCGACAACAGCGAACTTCTGCTGCGCATCGAGGCGCACCTGCGCCGCCACAAGGGGGATTTGGCCTTCGCCCGCGCCACCGCGCAGAACGGCTTCACCACCGTGGGCGACCTCTCCATCTCCTTCGGGAAGTACTCGGTGGAAAAGAACGGGCAGAAGCTCGATCTGACAAGCAAGGAGTTCGAGATTCTGGCGCTGCTCGCCGCCAATCCGGGCCAGGTGTACACGCGCCAGCAGATTTACGAGCACATCTGGGGCGAAGGAGCCGTGGTGGACGCGAACTCCATCACCGTGTTCATCCGCCGCATCCGCGAAAAGATCGAGGACAACGCCAGCCAGCCGCAGTACCTCCTCACCGTCTGGGGCGTCGGCTACAAGTTCGCGGAGTAGGAGACGGACGCGAACCTTCGCCCAGCTTGCCCTAATCTCCCAACTTGTACCCGAAGCGCCAGACGGTTTTCAGGTACTCGGGACGACTTGGATCCTCCTCGATCTTGAGGCGAATACGGCGGATGTAGACGGGGATGCTTATGGCCTCTCCGGCGTATTCCTTGCCCCAAATAGTTTCCACCAGCTCGTCGTTGGTAAATACCTCGCCAGGATGATCCGCCAGAAGGGCAAGGATCTGGAACTCCTTGGGCGTGAGAGACACCGCCTTGCCCGCTACAGTCACCTCGCAGCGACGCGGGTCGATGGTCAGATCCCCCAGCGTCACCGGCCGCATGAGCTGACGCGTCGCCGTTGCCGAAGACTCCTCCCCCGGAACCTCTGCGCCACTTAAGGCCGCTCGGCGAAGCAGCGCTTCCACGCGTAGAATAATCTCGTCATCGTCGAAAGGCTTCACCACATAGTCGTCAGCGCCCAGATGAAAGCCGCGTTTCTTATCGACAATATCTCCTTTGGCTGACAGAATAAGCACCGGCATCGCAGAACGAACCTTGCGAATCTCCTCCACCACCTCGAAGCCATCGAGACGCGGCATCATCACATCAAGGATGGCCAGATCCGGCTGCTCGCGTGCAAACACCTCCACCGCCTCGCGACCATCATGGGCGACACGCACCTCGTAGCCAGCATCCTCTAGGATCATTTGCAGCGCGTCGCACAGGCTGCGTTCGTCATCGGCCAGCAGTATCTTCATCATAGGGCACTCCTTTCCCCGACTTCCCCTGGACATTGAAAGGGCAGCCGCACCGTGAAAACACTCCCGCGACCCACTTCGCTTTCAACGGCCACCGTACCGCCAAGTCGCTCGGCCAGCATCTTCACGAGATACAGACCGAGCCCGCTTCCGCTGATAACCGCCCCATCGTCCGCGCCCGGTCGGTTGAACTTGTCGAAGATGGCACCCAAGTTCTCCTTGCGAATGCCCATGCCGGTGTCGCGCACCTCCACTACCACCGCCTCCGCGTTGGGCGCTTTTCCCACCGACACCTCAACGGCGCCGCCTTCGGGCGTGTACTTGATGGCGTTGCTTACGAGGTTGAGGATGATTTTGCGCAGGGCCTCGGGGTCGGAGCGGAGAAAGGGCGCCTCGGGATCGACGGTGCGCGTGAGGCGAATGCCCTCTTTCAGGGCCAAGGGCTCGGCAACGGAGAACACCGCCTCCACGACGTCCACCATGTCCACATCGGCGCACTGGAATTTCAGCTGCCCGGCCTCGAGCTTTGCCGCATCAATGGTGTTGTTGACCATGTTCAGCAGCACCGAGCTATTCTGCTTGATCTCCTCCACCAGCTTGCGCTCCTCGGGGCCCTCCTGCGGATGCGATTTCTCCCAGATGTCGGTGAATGCGATGATGGAAGATAGCGGTGTGCGCAACTCGTGGCTCATCGTGGCCAGAAAGTCCGACTTCTGCTGATTCTCATCCTCGAGCTGGCGGTTAGCTTGCTCCAAAGGCTCTGCCACCCATCGATGCATAGATAAAAGCAGTACGGCCACGATGGCCAGAGCTAAGATGCAGAAAAACGACCGAGCTGCTGAATTCCATCTGCGATTCTTGAATATAGGAATCCATGGGAATGATGATGCTAACGGCACCTGCCACATCACCCAATTCCATGCCTTCGCGAAGGAAACCTGTCTCGTCTGGCTCGCCCGCAGGCTGTCCGTGGCACTGCAGGCAGTTGCGCTTGACGAGCAACACAGAGGCATAGCGGAATACGGGACGACCCTCGAACTCCGTTGTTGCGTAGTACTCCCTCGAGCCTCCCACCATGAAATGATTCAGCGCTGTTCGTTCGAATTCGTCCGGCTCGTCCGTAGCAGTTCGCGGGTTTTCCCTGACATAGCGAACCGCGTAATTGTTTGATGCGCTCGTGAAATGCTGAGCAATCGCCTTGCCCGCCATAGAGCAATAAATACCCTTGAAATCATAGGTGCCATCAGAATTGAAGTTAATAGCGTCTTGGGAATCATCGATGTAGTCCCAGACAGCGCTCATCTCAATATTAAGCGTACGCGCTTCGGCGAGAACCTTACTCTCCACCGCTTCGCTTTGACGCGATTGCGTCCATATTACATAGGCAGATGCAGCCACAATAACGACAAGCGCGACCAGTGCGACCAGTTTTACCGACAAATGCCTCGATGCTTTCCCCCGGACCGTCCCCATAGCTGTCCCGTTCTCAAACACAAGTCAGCGCGTCTCTCGCGGGAGACGCGCTGACTCCTTTCGACATAAACTATTTACGCCAATGAATCGATGGCATCCTGCACAATCTTTCGACCCTGCTGCATCAGATCCATCATCTGGTCGAAATTATGGGCCGCCTTCTTGCCTGCATTCTTGCCTTCGTGGCCGTAGGTATAGCGAAGATACCAACTGCCCTTAGACCAAGCCATACGCGCCTCATCGAGCGTTGCCTCGTCAGCATTTCCGGACTTGATAGCATCAGCAATGTCGGATTTGAGCACTTCAAGATTTTCGCGCATCCATAGTTGACCCTCAGCGAGCTCCTCTTCTTTGTCAAGCACGAATTCTTTCATGGCCTCACGAGTCTCAATTCCCTGGCCCTTATGGCACGTCAGGCAGTAGTCGAGCGCCACCGGATTCTCAAGCGGCGAACCCGAAGCATCATGGCTGGTGTAAACCGTTCCATCCTCCGCTGTGGTCTGCGGCATATGGCAAGACGCGCAGGTCATTCCCAAGTTCTGGTGATTGCTGCCTTGGAAGTTCTCTAAATCGACCACCGAGCCACCGCCGTAGTATTTGAGCCCTGTTTCCTCATCGTACTTCGTAATGTATCCGCCCTCGCCATCAACAACGGGCTTAGACATGCCCTCTTGCTCGGACTCAAGGAACGTCTGGAAGAGACCATCGGCGCTTACGCCGTTGCGATAAATGTCGATAGCATCCCAATCGGTTTCCCACAGGTTTTCAGACGTTGCTGCATGGCACTGACCGCACACCGTGTCCTTAACAGGGAACGTATAGCTCTTGGAGACAGCCTTGAACGTCTCATTCCAAGGCTCAAGTGTGTTCGCAGGATCATCGGCATGACAGGTGCGACAGTCCCAAAACTCCATGTCCGGGAACTCGTCTTGATAGCTCGCCATCGGCGAATCGAGCACTTCCGTGCTCGTGCCGTGGGCATCGGTTATTTCCTTGAACCACGAAAAATGGCAACCGCCACAACGGACTTCATAGGTGGCATCGGGAACGAAAGCTTCCATCTCCTCCGCGAGAAGCGCATGGCTATGGGAACGGTTGTCTCCATCACGCTCCTCGATGTTGTTGGCACCATCCAGGAATGACTGGGTCTGCAGCGGGTACACCTCGCCCCAGTCTGCGATGTGGGACACGCCATTGGCTCCCACCTTGACTTGAGGCGTTGCCGCCGGAGCGTTCGCTCCCGTATTGGGAGTTTTCGCGTCCGTCGGTGATGGGGCGCCCGTGCAGCCAGCCAAGGCAGCTCCGCCCAAAAGAGCTCCGCAGACGACAACTGTCAGCAAAGCAGCCGCTGATCTTTTACCGCTCATATCCTCCTCCTTTTCCGAGATGCTTTTTGACGGTGAAACGATCATAGAAACCTTCGTCCGGAAAGACCATTGACCGAGATTTGCATTCAGATTGCGTAAACGCAATAAATCAAACAATCACCCGATCAGCCGGCTAAATTGAATATAGAAAGAAGAGGCCACGATGCCCATAAATGAGTGCTTGCTAAATTATTGCCAGATTCTTACACGGAGCCGTTGCCGTTGAGACGGCATCAACGGCAGCGATCATCAGATGCGAGACCTAGGGCCGTCTGGCCAACGACCTCCAGCACCAAGCCTCCGCTTATGGCATCGCCGTGCTCGATTTCTGCCTCAGACCCCTGGCGGGAACGGCGCTACGATACTCAAACCAACACCACACAGACTCCTCGGCCCGTACGCGGCCCGACTTTATGCTATTTTGTTATTCAGCCTTATGTCAATTGCTTGCAACCAGCCGGTGCCAGCTCACGCCCATATTCATAAATCGCATCACTCGGAAGATCGATCACATCATTCCAGAACACGCAAGTCCGACTCTGATCAAGCTGGACATTGGAAAACAGCCCCACAAAATTCGCAAGCGGAGCGTAGGACGGAATATCTCGAACATCCTCTCCCACATCGTAAAGGACAACCCGACCGTCGTCGAATTCCACTTTCAGCATAAGATTCGGCAGCGCCTCAAGTCGCTTAATTCGGGGGATCACGGCATTCCTCCTATTCAAGAGGCGGGAGCTTTTCGATGACCTGCGAATCCCACATCGCCTGAAGCTGATCAGCGTAGAGACCCAGCCACTCCTGCACCATTTTCTGCGCCTTTACTGGCAGATCGCCCTCGATCATTTCGAAGGTCTGAATGTTGAACTCTCCAACATATTCGCCATACAAGGCGTGTATATGGCTCGGCTCATGCTCCTTGGGTTTGCAGAACATCTTGATAACGATGCCGTAGAAACGAGAGATTTCCGGCATGCCTGCTCCAATCGCTCAGCTGTTTTGGCCGCAAGTATAACATCTTCCTCACTCCCCGCCCAAGCGGTAGCCGAAGCCCCAGACGGTCTGCACGTAGACGGGGTTCGAGGGATCCGCCTCCACCTTCTCGCGAATGCGGCGGATGTACACCGGGATGCTAATGGCGCCCGCGTCGTAGTCGCGGCCCCACACCAGCTCGATGAGGTCTTCCCGCGTGAACACCTTGCCGGGGCTTTCGGCCATGGTCGCCACAATTTGGAACTCCTTGGGCGTGAGGGCCACCGCTTTGCCCGCCACGGCCACCTCGCAGCGGCGCGGATCGATGGTCATATCCCCCACCGTCACGACCTGCCCTATAGCCGAAGGCGCCGAACTTTCTCCCCGCCCGCGACGGCGCAGCAGCGCCTCCACGCGCAGCAGCAGTTCCTCATCGTTGAAGGGCTTCACCATATAGTCGTCGGCGCCGGCATGGAAGCCGATCTTCTTGTCCACGATGTCGCCTTTGGCCGTGAGCATGAGCACGGGCACATCCGGCGAGATGACGCGGATGCGCTCGCAGGCCTGATAGCCGTCCATCCACGGCATCATAACGTCCAGAATGACCAGATCGGGCCTCTCTCGCACGAAGCGCTCCACCGCTTGGGTACCATCGGCGGCCACGACCACCTCGTAGCCAGCGCGCTGCAAAATGATGGTAACCGCTTCGCGAAGGTTGTCCTCGTCATCGGCCAGCAGAATCTTGCTCATCGCTTTCCTCCTGTTCCTCCTCGCTTTCGACGGGCACATACACCGTGAACGTCGAACCTTTGCCCACCTCGCTTTTCACGCGCACTTCGCCGCCCAGACGCTTGGCCAAGTTCTGCACGAGGTACAGCCCCAACCCGCTGCCCGGAACCTTTCTCCCTGGCATCTCCTTGGCCGAAGCCTGGGAGAACTTATCGAAAATGCGCTCGCAATCTTCCGAAGCGATTCCAAAGCCGGTATCGGTCACAGAGAGCCGCACCCCCTTGCCGCAGCAGTCCAAATGGGCCTCCACCGCCACCGAACCTCCAGGCGGCGTGAGCTTCAGCGCGTTGCCCACCAGGTTCAACATTATCTTGCGCAGCGCCTCTCCGTCGGTATGCATCACGGGAATGGCCGGGTCGATGAACTTGGAAAGCGTCACCGATTGTTGCAGGGCCAACGGTTCGGCCGTGGCGAATACGGCACCCATTACGTCCACGAGATCGGTCTCGTCAATCTGCAGCGCGAGACTTCCCGCCTCCAGGCGCGCCACATCAATGGTGTTGTTTACCATATTCAGAAGTGCCGAGGAGCTTTCCTTGATCTTGCCCACCAAGCGCTCCTCTTCCGCATCGCGAACGCGGTCGCTCTTCTCCCAAATGTCGGTGAAAGCGATGATGGAAGACAGGGGCGTGCGCAATTCGTGGCTCATAAGGGCCAGGAAGTTCGATTGCTCTTCGTTCTCATTGGCGAGTTGGGCGTTGGCGCGTTCCAGGGGCACGGCCACCCAACGGCGCAGCACCAGTGAGAGCGACACAGCGATGAGCAGCGCCAAAGCCACGAAAAAAGCGACCGAACGCGTCTTATCCGCCGCCGCCTCGCGCACGTAGGATCCCATGGGTATGACCATCGACACCGCCCCGGCCACATCCCCGATTTCCATGCCCTCTTTGACGAAGCCGGTGACATCCTTCTCGCCCGCCGGGCCGCCATGGCATTCCAAACAATTGTTGCGCACTTCGAGCACCGAGGAGTAGCGCAGCACCGGCTCGCCTTCGTACTCGGTTATCTCATAGTACTCCGTTGAGCCGCCCACGGTGAAATGGTTGAGCGCCCGGCGCTCGAACTCATCGGGGGCATCGGTGCCTGAGCGCGGGTTCTCGCGTACGTAGCGGATGACGTAGCCGTCAGACGACTGGGTGAACCGCCGCGCGATACCCTTGCCCGCCACGGCACAATAAACGTTCTTGAAATCGTAGCTGCCATCTTTGTCGGTGTTGATGGCGGTTTGGGCATCGTCGATGTAATCCCAGACAGCCAGCATCTGCTTGTTCAGCGTACGCGCTTCAGCGAGCACCTTGGCTTCCACTTCGGACTGCTGGGCGCTGTTGCAAAAGGCAAGGTAGGCCCCGCCAGCCACAGCCACGATGAGGGCGATCACCAGCGCCACCTTGAGAGAGAGCGCCCGCATGCTTAAAGGTTTTGGCGTTGCTTTCATAGCGGCTCCGAAAATATGGAGAGGGAACGGCGCACGCGAGGCACGCCGTTCCCGGAGGGGAAGGGCAATAATTGGTACTGTCTCGAGCTAGCTCAGCTCGGCGATCATCTCGTCGCAGAGCTTGTCGGCCTTGGCGGCCAGGTCGTAGAACTGCGGAACGTTGTGCACGACCTTGGTGCCGGAACCGTTGTTGCCGCCGCGAATGTGCTGCAGGTAGCCGTCGGCAGTCTGGTACTTCGCGCGCACGTCGGCGAGCTCGGCATCGGGGGTGCCAGCGGCAGTCTTGGCGGCCAGCAGCTCATGGGCCTGGTCGAGCTTGGCCTTCACGGCGTCATGAGTTGCCGTGGCATCGGCCTGCTTGTCGCGCACCATCTTCACCATCTCATCGGCGGTCTTGATGCCCTGGCTCTCATGGCACTCCAGGCACTTAGCGAGCGAATCCGGGTTTTCCAGCGGGGAGCCGGAGGCATGGTGATTCGTGTAAGTCTGTCCGTTTTCGGTGGACTCAGGCATATGGCACGTGACGCAATCCACACCCAGCTCGGCCATGGGGCTCGTATGGGCAAATTCGATCTCGTCATGGTCGAAGCACACGAGCTTCACACCGATTTCCTCGTCCATCACCGTGATGTCATCCTCATTCACGGCCTTGATGAGCGAGTCCACATCGGTGCCGTACTTGTAAGCGGAGAACTTCTGGAAGACCTCGTTGTCAGTAATGGCGTGGCGATAATCAAGCGAGTTATGGCACTGGCCACAGGCCTTCTCGTTGTCGGAGAATTCATCCAGCCCGTCATGGCCAACCGTGTTGAAGTACGCGAATGTGGAGGTGGGCTTGGTGCCGGGCATGTCACCGTGGCAGATGTTGCAGGCCCAAATTTGGCCGTTCATGGTATCCATGAATTCCTGGTCAACCTCTTGGGTGAAGATCTCCGGCCCACGCTGCTCGAGCACCTGATCGAACGTGCCCGACTTGCAGGAGTAACAACCCATCTTGAAGGTCTGCGCTTTCACCTGGCCCAGCTCGCTCTCGTCGATGACCCACTTGCCAATGGACTCATCGTACTCGAAGCCGCTGATCTGGTAGGTGCCGTCGCCGTTGGTATCGGTCGTACCGTCGGCTTCAGTGGTGATAAGAGCCGAACCGTCGCGCACCACCGGCGCAAAAAGCTTCGCCTTCAAATCATAGTGGCCGTGGTGCTTGCCGTCGGCCTTCACCGGGCTCTGATGGTAGCTGTTGTACTGCAGTGGGAACTGCTCGGCCCATTTGTCGAGGTTGCCGCCGTCGTAGGAAGCGGCCTCGGTATCCACGCCCGTTTCCGTCGTCGCTGCCGGAGCATCGGAGCCTCCCGTGCTTGCCGTGGGAGTCGCCTGGGGCGCGCAGCCGATGAGGCCGACGACGCCGACAGCGGCGCACAGCGACACCACAGCCGCGGCAGTGCCGATCTTCTTGCGTGTGTCTATCATGATTCCTCTCCTTCCAAACTATTGCCCCGAAGATAAGAGGAATCCTACGCTCGCCGCCTTCCAAATCCCATATCTGAGATATTGCCAAGTTATTGCGATTTCTTAATATCTCGCCCCGCCAGATCTCGCTCACCTGCGACCGTATCCCAATCAATTTCATAACCGTCGGAGGGCCAATCAGATGGTGGCCGATAGACACCTTTCCATCCAGCAAAAAGCTCTGCAGCTGTTATATTTCGAGACCAAGCAAAGCCCTTCCCCGCAGGTTGCCCTGGGACGGAGCTCTGCAACTCCCCTCTCAATTCTGCAGCCCAAATTCTGCAAGCAGCGCTTCGCGGTAGGCAGCGTCCTCGGATACGCGCTTTGCGTCGTCGAGGCGGCCCGCGTCAATAAGACGACCGACGAGAGCTCCTAAGCGATCCATGCCCTGTTCGATGCCCTGCTCGATGCCCTGCTCGATACCCTGCTCGATACCCTGCTCGATACCCTGCTCGATGCCCTGCTCGATGCCCTGCTCGATGCCCTGCTCCAGAGCCTCTTCCCTGGCCCGGCGACAGCGCATCTCGGTCTCCTGCTCATAGGTCAGCACGCGATTCACCCACTCTCGATCTTCGTTGAACGCATCGACCAGAGCGTCGATCTCTTCCGACAACGGCCCCAAGGCCTCTCCAGTCTGGAGGTATCGTAGCACATCCCGCAAGCCGGGATCAGCAGCCGTCTCCCACGCTGTGGCATTGAGCACCACCCAGGGAGAGCCGTCCCCTACATCAAGATCTCGATAATCAATGCACTGCCGCTCAATCACGTACAATGGGGAGCCTTTGCCATAGGCGTCGAAGGTGCAGACGAACATCACGTAGCTCTCAGGCAGATCACCGAAGTCCGCCCCCGCGCCCAGCTCGCCCACGTCCATGGCGGCCTGGTAGTAGCGCATGCGACGCCCTAGGTCGCGTTCCTTTGCGACTTGCATCTCGATGTCATAGACCCGCCCGTCCCCTCTGGCGAACACATCCAGGCGCACACCCCGCCCTGACGTCAGCGGCTCGAAGCACTGCTCGGCGTTCAAGTAGGATATCTCGCCCGCCTCTATCCCAAGCGCGGCGCGCAGAATCTTGCGGCAAACATCCTTCTCGCATAGTACTCGATTAAACATCCAGCGGTCCTGGAACCCCAGTTTTCTCTTTGTCATCATGAACCCCCTTCGATCAGCGACAAGTCGATGGAGGGACATTCTGCCAGAGCACGACCGTAGCAATGACGCGGGAAAGTCCCGTTCTATTCCTCGCGCCAACCGCAACGGAGTCGCACTAGAGTCGCATCTTCTACCCGATGCCGCCGTAGAAGATGCCGAGCACGATGACCAGCGCGGTGATGCCCACGAACACGTAGCGGGTGAACACGTTGAACCACGCTCCCAAAGGCTTCTTGCGCCCCAGCTCCGCCTGGCTCTTCGCGAAGCCCGCCGGGCACACCCAGAAGAACATGATGGCCGCCAGGAACGCGCCCACAGGGATGACGTAGATGGAGATGACGTCCATCCAGTCGCTCACCGAGCTGCCGCCTTCGATAAACAGGCCCACGGCCACGGCAGCCACGGCGATAATGCCCACCGACGCCAACCGCGACAGTCCCAGCTGTTTCTGAAGCGCCTCCACCGGTGCCTCGAACAGGTTCATGAGGCTCGTGATGGCGGCGAACACCACGGCCACGAACAGGATGACCGCGAAAACGCCGCCGAAAGGCATCTCCTGAAACACCTGGGCCAGCGTGATGAACAGAAGCGGCGGCCCAGAGGACACGTCCAACCCGAAGGCGAACACCGCCGGCACCACCACGCACGCGGACACGAGCCCCGCGATGGTGTCGAAGATGGCGACGTTCTTCGCCGCGTCCACCACGTCCACGTCTCGCTTCAGGTAGCTGCCGTACACCAGCGTGCCGCAGCCGGCCAACGACAGGCTGAAGAATGCCTGGCCGAGCGCGTACACCCAGGTAGTGGGATTCAGCAGCGCCTCCCAGCGGGGCACGAGCAGGTACAGATAGCCCGCTTCCGCCCCCGGCAGCGTGGCCACGCGGATGGCGATGATGACGAACAGCACGAAGAAGGTGGGCATGAGCACCTTGTTCGCCTTCTCGATGCCCCGGGACACGCCGAGGATCATGATGCCGAAGGTGATGGCCAGCCCCAGCAAGTGGAAACCCACGTTACCGAAGTCCGACGCCATGGCTCCGAAGAAGGCGCCCGTATCGGTTTGGGCCATAAGCTCGCCGGTCATCGCCGAGAACAGGTAATGGCAAGCCCAGCCCAGCACCACGGCATACCCGATGGCCAAGGCGAGCGACCCCAGCGTGGGAATTAGCCCGATGATCTTGCCGATGCGCTCGCCATGCCGCACGCCGCGCATCTCCATGGCGCGCCCGAAAGCGCCCATGGGGCCGGTGCCCATGGCGCGGCCGAAGGCCATCTCCCCGATCACGCCAGTGAAGCCGAGCAGGGCCACGAAGATGAGGTACGGAATGAGGAAGGCCGCGCCGCCCAGCTGGGCCACACGGTAGGGGAACAACCAGATGTTGGCCATGCCCACGGCACTGCCAACGCAGGCGAGGATGAAGCCGGTATGCGTGGCCCAGGTGTCGCGACGCCCGCGACCCGAACCGCCCGATGGGTTCGGCGCACCGACGGCCGTCTCCTCCCCGACCTCGATGGCCCGCGCCTCCTCCGCAATGATGTTGTCGTCTCTTGTCGCCACAGCATCCTCCTTGAATTTCTGTGACTTCCATCATAGCGAAAGGCACGAAACGAACAAGCAAGTTCTGGCCAGAGGGAGAATCCTGCACACTTTTCCGGCGCGTTCAACAAGGGGCAGCAACGCCAGCGGGATGCTAGGAATGCAGAAAACCGCTCGCTTCCATTTCGTCGAGCCAGGCGGCCACCTCGTCGCGGGACTGGGTGGGGGTCCCGTTGAAATAATGGCGCAACGCGTCGGCAATACCCTCGGCGGAAAGCCCCGTGAGGGCCAAAGCGAGAATGGAGCCGCCCATCTTATTCATGGCAAAGCACTTGCCGTCGGCATCGTACAGGGAAACGCCCTGGCCGCACCTTGCCATTTCGGGGTCGAACTGGCATTTACTGCATTGTTTCCGAAAAACGGAACCTGTCGGTCGCCTTCGCCTTACACGCAGGCTTCCACCACGGCGGCGATGGCCTCGGCGTGCGCTTGCGCGGCGGCCGGATCAACCGCCTCCACCATCACGCGCACCACCGGCTCGGTGCCACTCGGGCGCAAAAGCACGCGGCCGTCCTCGCCGAGTGCCTCCTCAGCGGAGGCCACGGCAGCGGCCACCTCGGCGCTGTCCTCCACAGCATGCTTGTCGTTCACACGCACGTTAATCAGGGTCTGCGGCATCTTCTCCATGACCTGTATGGCCTCGGCCACGGGCTTGCCGGAACGGATGACCGCCGCCAAGAACTGGCAGGCCGTCATGAGGCCGTCGCCCGTGGAGTTGTGATCGAGCAGAATCATGTGGCCGGACTGCTCGCCGCCGATGGAGTAGCCGTGCTCGCGCATGGCCTCCAGAACGTAGCGGTCGCCTACCTTGGTCTGCACCACGTTGATGCCCATCTCTTTCATGGCGCGCACGAAACCGAAGTTGCACATCACCGTGGACACAACCGTGTCGCCGGCCAGCACGCCGCGTTCGCGCATATCGAGCGCGCAGACCGCTTCCACCATATCGCCGTCGATCTCGGTGCCATCGGGCGCCATGAGCATGACGCGGTCAGCATCGCCATCATGCGCAATACCCACATCGGCACCCGTCTCGGCCATAAGCGCGCGCAGGGGCTCGAGATGAGTGGAGCCGCACCGCACGTTGATGTCCATGCCGTCGAAATCATCGTTGATGACGCTCACCTCGGCGCCCAACCGCCGCAGAGCCTCCGGGGACGTGAGCGAGGAAGCACCGTGACCCGTATCCAAAGCGATGCGCAGGCCCTTGAAGGAAATGCCCTGCTCCTCGATGGAACGGGCTGCATGATCGATGTAAATGTCGCAAGCGTTTTCCAGCGGAATGACCACGCCCACCTCGGCACCAGCAGGCATCTTGATTTCGGAAGCCAGATAGCTCGTCGCATCGGCGGGAGCATCGGGCGCAGCGGCTTGAGCGGCGCTCCAGGCAGCCTCCTCGGCGGCAGCGACCTCGCCTTCCAATCCACCGTTGACGATGAAGGCCTCGATCTCGTCTTCCACGGCGTCGGGCAGCTTGAAACCCTGGGCGTCGAAGAACTTGATGCCGTTGTACTCCGGCGGATTGTGAGAGGCGGAGATGACCGCGCCGCCCGCCGCGCGCATCTCGCGCACGAGCAGGGCCACGCCCGGCGTGGGGATGATGCCTGCCTCGAGCACGGTACCACCGGCACTCATGATGCCCGCGGAAAGGGCGGCGCCCAGCATGTCGCCGGAGCGGCGCGTGTCGCGACCCACAACAATAGTCTTGCCGAGATAGATGGCGGCGGCCTGGCCGAGACGATAGGCCATCTCGCAGGTCAGCTCCACATTTGCGATACCGCGCACGCCATCAGTTCCAAACAGTCGGGCCATGAAATCCTTCTTTCCTTCAACTCGGGGGCTCCCCCGAAGTTCTTCATATCGTTTCGCTCGCTCAGGCTGCCGCGAGATTCCCGTCTCTTCCCCGCACAAGACCTGCAGCTGAACGCTACTTTCCGCGTCGTACGAACTCGTCGTGCAAGCGAACGGCGCCGTGCGGCCGCTCTCCTTCGGTCATGCGATTGTTCAGCTCGGCAGCAAACTCGTCGAGCGTGATGCCGTAGCGCTCCAGCACGACGAGAAGATGATACACCACATCGGCGGCCTCGTAGCGCAAATGATCGACCGCCTCGCCGTACTCCGGGGGCAGCTGGACGGAAAGGGGGAAGTCGGCGCCGCCGTCAGCCGTCTCCGCACCGGTAGTCGTCCCGCCAGCCTCAGTCGCCTCCAACGCCACAGCCGCCGCGAGCGAGGACGTCGCCCAGCCCTCTACGTCCTTGGCGGCCAGAGCCACCTCCCCGGACTCTTCCATGACCTTCTTCAGCACGCCGTCGACGTTGCCAGTCAGAAGCCGGTAGGTGTAGCTCGCCTCGTCAGCGTCGCGACGCGCGGCGATAGTGGCGGCGAGCGCCTCCAACGTCGCGCCAATCTGCGAGGCCGGAGCCGCCTCGCCTTCGGGGATGAACGTCTTGTTGACCATTGAATGCAGCACTTTCTCTCGGGCAGCCACCATGATATTTCTCTCCATGATACCCAACCACAAAAAGCAGGGGCGGCCCGAAAGCCGCCCCTGATAAAAATCACAGGTTTCGAGAAGATGGCGCGAGCCGTCGGCCCCCACCGCCTTACGCTTCTTCGGGCTCCAAATCGTCCAAAGCTGGTGCGGCGGGCGTCTTCGCCTTGCCACCGGAGCGCACCGAGGAGAGGGCATCGGCGAAGGGAACGGGCTTGCCGCTGACGACGCGGAAGGAGATGGCACTCGTGGGGCAGGCGTCGATGCAGTCGCCGCAGCGGGCGCAGTCGTGCAGGGGCAGCTCGCCCAAGTCGGGGTGACGCAGGTTCACGTCGAAGGTGCAGGCCGTGGCGCAGCGGCTGCAGGCCATACCCTTGGCCGTCTCCAGGCAGCACTCGTTGTCGATGACCGGCATGCCCGTGCGGCTGAAGCGGGAGAAAAGGCTCATGAACGCCGAGATGGGGCAGAACCGGCCGCACCATTTGCGCAAGAATACCAGCTCAATGACAAGCATGGCCGGCACGAACAAAAGCGACCAATTCAAGTCGCCCGCTCCGAACAGGCTCACCAGCAAGGCCACCGCTGCGAAAGTGAGGCCCACGGGGCACACGAGGCAGAACACGGGGAACCCGAACACAGCCGTCGTCAGCAGCGCACCGCCGAGCACCGCATGGCGCGAGTCGAAAGGCGCGTTGCGCTTGGCGTGGCAGGCTCCGCAGGCGGCGCAGTCGTGAGTCGCCGACGCCTCTTTCAGCGCTGCGATCTCCTCGGCGGCGAGGGCCTGGTTCGCTTGAGAGAGGGCCTCCGCCTCCTGCTCGCGCGTTTTCACGGGCTTGAAGAACTCCTTCACTCGGCGCCACAGGGTCACGGGGCAGATCCAGCCGCAGAACAGGCGGCCCAAAAGCAGCACGAGGGCGATGGCCACCACGATGCTCAGCACCGCACGCGGGATGAGGGTCTTGGCCGCCACCAGGGATAGCAGCGCGCCCACCGGGCACAGAACCGCGATGTCGTTCGCCCCGAATCCGCACCAGGTTCCCGTGGCCACGCCGGCAATAAGGCAGACGGCCAGCGCCGCAAAAGCCACAGCGGCCACCGCAGTGCGCGCATTCTTGAACTTCATGACGACCCCCTACCCTTCCAGCGGCTTCACGACAATGGCACGCTCCGAGGCGTTCATGGTGGAGCCGGCCTGGGCCGACACGCACACGGCCTCGCAGGCGCCGCAACCGTTGCACTTCTCGGCATCCACCACGGGCAGCCGCGTGTCCAGGGCATCCGCCGCATCGGCGTTCTGGTAGTAGATGGCCGCATTCTCCTCGCCACGCACCTGGATGCACACGTCGTGGCAGAAAGCGCAGAAGCTGCTGCGGTAGGCGATGCACGTTTCGGTATTCAGTACCGCCACGCCAATGACCTCGGTTTCGGGTGCGTAATCGACCGGCAGCTGCAAAGCCCCGGAAGGGCACACAGCCGCGCAGAGGGGCACGCCTCCGTTGCGCTCGGCGCAGAAATCGCAGTAGCGGAAATCGTCCAGCTGACCGGGGTAGCAGTCGGAGAACTCCATGCGCGGCGTGCGCATATTCAGCACGCCCGCATCAAGAGAGGCAGCCACGATCACCTTCTCGGGGCATGCCTCGATGCAGCGGTAGCAGTGCACGCAGCGGGACACCAGGTTCTCCTCGTCCTGTCCTCCCGGCGGTCGCACGAGCGGCTCGCTGCCCACATAGCGCAGCGCCCCCAGCCCGGCCATGGCCACGGTAGCGCCCACGCCAATACACAACGTCCGCCGCGTCAACGGATTTCCACCAGCCATGCTCATCCTCCTCTCTCGGACTTATCAACAGGAATGGGAGCGACCGATCAACCAGCCGCTCCCGTTCCAAGCGCTTCTAGGAAAGCGCGCTCGTCTCCACCCAGATGGCGGGGCGCACGCCAATGTTGCCGCCGAGCGTGCTCTTAAGCTCGCTTCCGTGGTCGTCGAAGCCGTCGTGCAGCTCGCCGGCCATGCGGTAGCCGTCGCCGTGCACGTAGCCGTCGTCGGTCACCACCGAGGCGTAGCCGGCGTAGTAGCCGTTGGAGCGCAGCCACCAGGCCGCCGCGCCGTCGGGCTGCTCGTCGTTGCTCGCCACGCCCACGTAGACGCCCTGCTTCACGGCATAGTCGGTGGGATGGGCCACGCGAGCCGCGTTGTTGGCGAAGTACTGCTTCGCCTCGGCCAGGCTCAGCAGGAAGACCTGGTCAGTCGTCTCTTCGGCCGCATGCACCGAAGGGTCCGCCGCCGTGGCCGCCGTATGGGACACGTTGTTCTTCGTATCGGCGAGTGTCGTGGCGGCGATGGCGCCCTTCTCATCGGCGCTGAAGGCCGCATTCAAAAACTCGCCGTTCAGCCACGTGCGAATCGAGCTCGTCGCCCATTCCACGTCCTTCTGGGGGCGCGGCGACTGCACCGACCACTGGTACGGCTCGGCCGTGTTGTCGTAGGGCACGGCATCCAGCACCGACTCGCTGATGAGCAGCGTCTTGCCGTTCTCCTCGACAAGCGCAAGCCACGTGATGTCCTGACCCTGGTAGCTGCCGAAAGTGACCGTATCGAAGCTCTGCTCGTCGGCGGACTCGGCACCGGTATAGGCCAGTTGGGTGTTGTCGCCCTTGGAAGGGTCGCTCACCGGCGCGCTTTCCGTAGCGCATCCGGCGAGGCCAAGTGCGAGCGCTCCGGCGGCAAGCGCCAGGCCAGCCCGCTTGTATATTCCTCGCATGAGAACCTCCTTGTCTCATTTCTCGAAGGGCGGGGAGGCGCACGCGCACGCGGCCTCCCCGAAGCCCGCTAGTACAGCATGAACAGGGTCTCGCCCATGGTGTACATCATGATGCGCAGAGCCACAGCGCACACCAAACCGGCGATGGCGACCACCGCGCCCCACACCTTCCACGCGCCCTGCTTCTTGCCCAAAAGCGCGCCGACGAGGGCGACCACCAGGGCGATGATCGCCACCACAAGGGCCGCCAGCGAGTCGCCGGTGAACAGGGACACGTTGGCCGGATTGGCCATAGCCACGTTCGGGTGCGTCGGGTCGAAGTAGTACTGGAAGGACTGGAAGGTGGCGCTCGAGGCCTCCATGGCGAACATGTAGGCCGCCGAGAGCACGGCATTCACAGCCGCGCCGATGACCGTAAGAAGGCCGATGCCCTCGATCTCGACGCCCTTCGCGGCACCGATGAAGGCCACGGTGGCCGGGCCCATGACGCAGGCCGCGCCCAGAAGCGACAGCAGCTGCAGCACCGTGTCCCAGGCGGGCAGCGACGGCATCATGTAGCTGTGGCCCATGGCCACGATGAGCACGAGCACCACCACGATGCCCACCACGGCCAGCCACTGGGGCACCGTATCATCCTCGGAGCGGCGCAGCATCAGGAAGAACAGCACCATGACCACCGCCAGAAGCACAATGGCGATGAGCTCCTGGGTGATGCCCGAGGTGATGTGCCCGAACCCGTTGAACAGGTTGAACGGGTGGGTCAGATGGAACACGACGGCGATGCCGCCCACCACGAGCACCACAGCCGAGCAGATGAGCGCCGGCAGCTGCACCGCACCGCCGCGCTTCTGCAGCGCGAGGATGCACTGGGTGCCGAAGATGCCCGCGGCCCAGGCCAGAAAGCTCGTGAAGATGACGAGCGGGATTTGAATTTCCATGGGCTACTCGACCCCCTGCCACTTGATGTTGCGCATGATGTAGAACATGCTCGGTCCGTTGCCCACGTCGGTGAGCTTGTACACCTGATCCTCGGTGAAGTCGTTCACGAAGTCGCCCAACCGCTCGCCGCGCGGGCCCTCGAAGGACTCGATACCCTGCTCGGCATCGCCGTACCAGCGGGCCATGCCGCAGCACTGGCTCACGCACTGGGGCAGCTCGCCCTGAGCCGTGCGCTGCTGGCACAGCGTGCACTTCTCCACGACGCCCTCCTCCTCGTTGAGGTAGCGCACGCCGTAGGGGCAGCTCATGACGCAGAACTGGCAGCCGATGCACTTCGACTTGTCAATCTGAATGGTGCCGTCGGGCAGCTTGTGCGACGCCTCGGTGGGACACACCGACACGCACTGGGGGTTCTCGCAGTGCTGGCACTGCACGTTCAAAAAGTAGGTTTCGACATCCGGGTACTGGCCGGAACCGCCCTCCTTGGGGGTGGGGCCCACGCGCAGGGTCTTGTTCCAGAAGTTGCCGATGGGCACGCCGTTGACCACTTTGCAGGACACGCTGCAAGCGAGGCATCCCACACACCGGTCGAGGTCGGTGCAAATAGCAAGCTGTGTCATTTCTCCCACTCCTTTCTCTTACGCGTCGAACTTGTCGGGGTGAATGCCCTCGGCGCCAATGGCCCACAGCTTCAGGCGCGGATCGGACGAGTCGTGGATGATCTCGGTGCCGTCGTTGCCGCAGGGGATGGGGTTGCCGAAGGGGCTGTTCTCGGGCGTGGCCTTGTACACCTTCACCGGATAACCGCGCACCGTGGACGAGCCGTTGTACTTGTCCTGGGCCGTGCGGTCGGTGATGCAGTTGATGCAGGACAGCTTGAAGCCCTTGTCGGCCTGGGCCAGCTCCGGGTACCACCACTGGTGCTCGCAGTTGATAGTGCCAGGCGCGATGCCGTAGTAGAGGTCCACGGTCTGGCGCACCTTGCCCCAGGGGCTCTCGATCCAGGCCCAATCGCCCTGCTCCAGACCGAGTTCGGCGGCTGTTTCCGGGTTGATCTCCATGCGGGGCACCGGCCACAGCTCGCGACACCACGGCAGCTGGCGATGCTCGCTGTGGAAGTACACGGGGATGCGGCGGCCGGTGATGCAGAGGATCGGGTACTCCTCGTAGGTTTCCGCGTCGCGCACCCGGGAGTGGATGCCCTCCACGTAGTAGGGCAGAGCCTCGGTGTGGAAGCCCGGCGTCACCTCGGGGCCGTCGGAGCCCTCGGGGAAGTGGGACTCGATGGTGGTGGCCCACAGCTCGTGCTTCATGGTCGGCGTGGGGAAGCCGGGAATGTTGATGTTCAGCTTCGTCGGCTGCTGATGGGGCGCCTTGCGGTAGGCCTGGCCGATCTCGTAGCGGCGGTAGGAGCCCCAGTCGTCCGGGAACACTTCCTTCATGTTCCAGGTGCCGTGCTCCTGGTAGGCGGCCACGAAGTCGTCCCAGGAGTCATAGGGAGCGCAGCCGCCGCCGTGCTCGGCATCGAGGCACTCGTACTCCAGGGCGAGCAGGTCCACAGGCTTGCCGGTCTCGGCCGACTTCTTCTCCCAGTAGGGATCGTCCGGGTCGGTGGAGAAGGGCACGCCGAAGTAGGGGCCAAGCTCCAGGAAGTACAGAGGATCGCTCTTGCACTCTCCCGGAGGGTCGACGGCGCGCACGCACAGGCTGAAGGAGCCGCCGGAGCCCTGGGCGATGCGCTGGGCGTTCATCTCGGTCCAGTGGCACACCGGCAGAAGGATGTCCGCCGCACCCGAGGTCGGCGAGTGCCACAGGTTCGCCTCGAAGAGGAAGTCCAGCATGAGCAGGGCCTCCCAGTTGTAGCTGGCGTTGGCCATGTTCATGTGGTCACCGGAACCGATCATGCCCGCGTGAATCTCGTAGGGGGCATTCGCGTCGCGGTGCATGTACTCCATGACCGAGTTGCAGTCGGCCCACACGGCGTACCAGTACAGCATGGGGAACTTCTCGTAGCCGGCGATGCGGTTGTACAGCCCGAAGAACGGCGCGCGCACGAAGGAGGCGGGGTTCGAGCCGCCGTCGGCGCCAGGGTACATGGACGTGGGGCCCGACTGGGTGGTCCAGCCGTTGGTGGCGCCGCGCTGGCCGCCGGGGGTGTCGATGGCGCCCACCATGGCGCAGGCGGCCATGATGGCGCGGCAGTTCTGAGTAGACTGGCCATGATGCTCGATGGCCAGGCCGTAGTTGATGCCGCCGTTGGGGATGCGCGGATCGTCGCGGGTGGCCCACTCCAGGCAGGCGTCGGTCAGCAGCTGCGCGTCCACCTCGGTGATCTCGCTCACCTTCTCGGGGGTGAAGCCCTCCAGGTACTCGGCCCAAATATCCCACACAGGGCGTCCCTTATGGGTGGTGCCGTCCTTCAGCTTCACATCGAATTCGCCGTACATGGCCGGGTCGATGAGCGGGTTGAACTCGGAGAGGTCGTACACCTTGCCGGGCTTCTTCGACTCGTCGTCGCGCAGACGGGAGAGATCCTGGTCGAAGTAGCTCGTGGACTTCTGCCAATTCTCGCCCTCCCAGTGGGCCTCGCCCACCTCCGGGTGCGCCTGCCAGTAGGTCCAGCGGTTGTTCAGCTGGTCGAACACGAGGTAGCGCTGCGGGTCGCCGTCGCCTTCGATCTCCCAGTCCACCATGGTCGGGTCGATGTCGGCCTCGGTGAGCAGGCGGGTCTGGTAGGCGTAGGGGTAGCCGCCGTTCTGCACATGCTCCTCGTAGCCGGTCGGATCCATGTCCGGCACCACGATGAACGGCGAGTTCGACCAACGCTTCAGGAACTGCCAGTCGCACAGGTCGTTCTTCAGGATGAGGTGGCACCAGCCGAGCGCCAGCGCGTTGTCGGTGCCGGGGCGCAGCGGCAGCCAGTACTTGGCGGTACGTCCCAGGTTCGTCTGGCGCGGGTCCACCGAGATGAAGGCGTCGGCGCAACGGGCGACGTCCACCACGGTACGGGCGGCGTCGTCGTAGTTCGACTGCGACTGCTCGGTGGCCCACTGCACGAACTTCGTGGAGTGGTTGATCAGCTCGGACCACGACCAGGCCTGCACGTTGTCGATACGGCTGGCGAAGTGGCGCGGGCCCTTGCACACCTGGTAGGCGGCCACGATGTTCGGCGTGCCGAACAGAAGCAGCGCCATGCCGGCATCGGACTGCATGCACCACTGACGGCCCGTGCCGCACCAGGTGAAGGTGGACTCGTTGCCGTACTTCGCGGTGATCTCCAGGATGTTGTCGGCGATGGTCTGGTAGGCCTCGTCCCAGGAAATGCGCACCCAGCCGGGATCGTCGTCGCCCTTGGGGTTCGTGCGCTTCATGGGGTACTTGATGCGGTCGGGGTGGTAGGCCGCCTGAATGGACGCCTGGCCCTTGGAGCAGTGGTTGCCCATAGTGAGGAAGCAGTCCTCGTCGCCCTCGGTGCGAATGACCTTGCCGTCCTGCACGTACACCCACACGCCGCACTCCACCTTGCCGCAGCCGCGGCAGCAGGAGCGGATGCGCGTGACCGCCGATTCGGTGGCGGCGGCGTTCTCGTTCTCGGCGAGAGCTGCGGTGGGGCTGGCGGCACCGGCAACGGCAGCCACGGCGGCAGACACGGCGGCGGTCTTGACGAAAGACCGGCGCGTCATGTTCAGCTTGCCCATTTCATCCTCCTTCTCTTCTTTCGGGTTCTCTCTTTAGAAAGCTTGGAAGTCCCCCTGGGGCGGAGACATCTCACAAGCTTTTCTGAGGTACACGTTACGCGCTTGGGGCGGCATAAGGAATTTCCGAAGATGCCGGGTTGACGGGCTGGCAATGCCCATTCGGCATTGCTTATGCGTCAGCGGCATAAGCGGCGGCAGCCGTTGAAAGCGAGGCCTCCGAGAACAGCGAAATGGCGAACGGGCAGGGCGCCGGAGGGGTGGCGTCCTGCCCGTTCAAGGGAGGGGAAAGACGCCCGGATCGTGAGGTTGGGGAAGAGGGGAAGCGCGATCCGGGCCGGGGTAAGCTTAGTGAATGCGAGAATCGAACTCAACGACGGTGCCGTCGGTGTATTCGATGCCCCAGATGGAATAATCGAGGCTGAACACCGGCTCGGCGAGAGCTTCGCTGGCACCCTCGGGAGCCTCGGTGGTCGCGTCAGCTGCGGCGTCGTCCGCCAAGTCGGAGGGCTGAGCGATACCAAGCTCTTCGATGTCTTCAGTAACAACAGCCGCCTCGTCGGCCTCAAACGAACCTTCGCCTTCGGCCGCCGTTTCAGCGGGAACGGCCGCTTCATCTTCGGCATCTTCATCCTGGGCGGCCAGAGCGGCGCGGTAGCGAGCCTGTTCCTCTTCGAAGGCGGCCTCTTGAGCGGCAATGCTCACCCGGGAGGGGATGCGGATGCGGGCCACGTTCTCGTCGAAGACGCCCTCGGCGGCAAGCGTGCGCACCTTGTCGCAGAGAGCCGGCGCTTCAGACGGAATGCAGTTTTCGTCGTCCACCTTCAGGCGCAGCACGGCATGGGGGGCGAAGTCGAAGTCGGCCCACTGGTAGGTCACGTTGCCGGCGCCCAGGGGATGCAGCACCGTGTTGTAGTTGTGCATGGCCGTGGACATATTGCGCGTGGCGTTGACAAGCCAAGGCATGAACGAAGCGCGCCACAGCTGTTCAGCAGCAGGGTCAGACGCATCCCAAAAGGGCTTCATGAGGCGGACGTTCAGACGCATGAGGTTGCCCTCGGCACGTTCGCCTTCGTCCAGCTCGGACACGACGGACTGGGCCAGGTACATGTAGCTGCGCTTGATCTCGGCAGCAGCGGTATCCGAGTACTCCTCGGGCCGAAGCCTCACCTGAAGCACGAGCGACGGTTTGGACAGCATGGCATCCTCCTTCATCCTGCAAATGCGTCCCGAGCGCAACCGCGAAGGCCAGCCCGAGACGGAGCGTTTCGAGGCCCAGTATCGGGGCGCGCTGCGGCGCCGTCAACGGGAAATCTGACAGCATGTCGAATCGGAATAAGCTCATGGCACGCAAGCATCATCCAAGCCAAATCGTCATGAGAACATGCCCCTGAACAGGCTTGACGCATAAATTTATGCTCCACTATGATCGAGCCATCGCACAACCCGCATCTCAAGCATGGTTGAGCGCGGAGGGGACGCGGGGTGCCCTGACCGAGCGAGTTCCGCAGCGACTGGAACAGTCCAGTGGACTGTTCCACAAAGCGAGGACTGTCTGAGCGAATCAGGGTACCCCGCGGCTCCGCCCGAGGAAGAGCCGCAACCAGCAGAAGAGTTTGGAGGCCCCATGACTGACCGCACCGAAACCGATGAGATACTCGACGGCTACCTGACCGCCGACTTCGACCCCTTGCAGGCCTTCGCCTTCGACGACGACACCGACGCCGACGATGAGGCCCCCTCGGTTCTCGCCGAGGGCCCCTTCAATATGCCGAACCCCGAAGCCGCCCCTCAGTTCCAGCGCGACCTGGTCGCCTTCGACAATGGCGAGACCGCCGAGGAGCGCATCGACGCACTGTTCGCCCAAATGCCCACCTTCCACAAAATGCTCTTCACCATCATGGGCACGTGCGCATCCCCCCTCCCCACGGCCGACCTTGAGGAGGTCATCGCCGAGATGAAGCGCCACCACCACTCGGTCTACGAGCCGCTGACCTTGTGCAACTTGCTCGAACGCGCCGGGGCCATCGCTCAGACCGACGAGAACGGCACCCCGCTGGCCGAGGTGGAGCAGGAGCCCTTGCGCGTGGAAGTGGAAGGCGTCGAGTACTGGCGCGTCGCCCCGGCGCCGGAGGTGTTCTGGAGCCTGACCGAGGCAGGGGCCGCCAAGCTGGACAGCTATCGCCCGATGGAGATGATCGCCGCCCTGTACGAGACAGAGCCGCAGTACGGCGCCATCTTCACCACCTGCCTTGAGCTGTGCGCTCGCGACGGAGGCGCCAGCCTACGCGAGATCGGGGACGTGGTGGACGACGAACCGGTGCTGCAGAACCCCAAGCGCTACGCCATGTACTTCATCGACAAACTCGAGCATGCAGGCGCCGTGGAATGGACGGGCCAGTGGTCCGCCACCGAGCACGGCCGCGCGTATCTGCACGCCGACAACGAGAACTAGGGAGGCAACCATGACTATCGCGACCCGCAAAGATGACGCTGCCGAGACCATCGTCGAGACTGCCGAGGCCACCGAGAACGCTG
>ENA-OUPA01000058-OUPA01000058.1-human-gut-metagenome-genome-assembly--contig:-NODE-58-length-95861-cov-22.889_pt1 | contig 95861 bp, 83 predicted proteins | sample MGYA00237939_ERZ548770 | MGnify/ENA primary metagenome ERZ548770 (study PRJEB26490, sample SAMN05356877) | human gut metagenome | biome: terrestrial biome; feature: human-associated habitat; material...
TGCGCTCGATGAGGTCGATGTCCTCCAGTTCCCGGAATAGCTTGACCGCCTTGTGTTCGGCGCAGCAAAGGGATTCCTGCACTTCCCGGACGGTGTAAATGATATACACCCGCCCTTGCTCGTCCAGCCAGCCATTTTTTACGGACAGGCTCATGCGGTCCAGCAGGATGCCGTACAGTGTCCGGGCATCCGTGGAAAGCTGCCGGAAGCGGTGGTCTTGGAACAGTGCTTTCGGAATACGGAAGTAGGAAAACAATTCGCCCGACTGACCATAGAAGTAGTCCAGCGTCATTTGGTGTGACCTCGGATTTTCAACTGTATGGGTGTGTTCATGTGGAAAACTATCACTCCTTTCCTATCAGATGTAAAATGCAACGTCCGTTGAAAAGGGTACTAAGCAAACAGGACTGCCTCACATACATTGCGCTGTGGAGCAGTCCTGTTCGTTTAATATGTAATTGTCATTGCACCTTCATGGCAGTCCTGTGCATAGGTGCGGAGCAGATCGAGGTGCCTTTGGGATTTTCGGACGATAGCCGTTGCACGGTCGCCGGACATAAACTCAACGACTGCAAGCCGTGGAATCGTCAGCGTGCCACGAATTTTGAAACCAACAAGGATCTTCTGATTGCACCACCTCTGGATGCTCTGTGCCGAGTAGCCTGTCAGTTCCGAAACAACCGGGGTGGTCAGCAGATCATCATATCCAACCGTGAGATTTTCCCATAGGGTATACAGCCCTGTTTTTTCCGGCTCTGTAAAATTGAAGCGGATGATCTCTGTGGCAGGCTTGTCTGGGTGCCGCTTGGAGCAGCCGTTCTTTCCGATATAAAAGCCCATTGGCACTTTATACTTTTCGGGGTTATCTTCACGGTCGCACAAGTAGGTGATCACGTCGTGGGTCGCAATATGGTATTTGCGTGTTTTCTTTCCTGTATTGATACACGGAACGAGACCGGAATCCAGAAGGTACTTTGCGTGTTGCTTGTTGATGCGGGCAACACGGTAGAACTGGTCTTTCGTCATTCCGTTGGGATAATCTTCGAGAATTTTATAGCACTCTAACAGAGTCCTCATGTTCATCCATCCTTTGCTGCTTTGATTTTGTCAGCGTCAGAAGCAACATATTGTATGGATGGATTCTGGCTCCCGGAATCTCTCTCGCCCGTTCTCTCCAAAGGGCGTAGAATCTCTCCCAATTCTCTCCAAAAGGCAGATTTTTCTGCGTTTTGGAAAGTGGGTTCAAATCCGCATTGAGCCTAGTGATTTTGGATTTTGATGAAATTTTGAGCGTAAATTCGATGGTTCGTATCTTCTGGCAAAGTGGGCTAATTACCTCTATCTTCCACCAAGTACCGTGAAGCAGGAAAAACTCGAAATCGTTTTGTCCTTAACCGGGCACGTGGGTTCGAATCCCACCATCTCCGCCAATAAAAGGCACCGGCTCAGGCTGGTGCCTTTTTTGCGGCAAAGATGGTGTGGATGAGAACAGGGCGGCGGCCCGCAGGCCGCAAGCAATCAGTCCTGCGGACTGTTGCTTAGCCCGCGGGAGAATGCCCACCATCTCCGCCAGAGGCGCAGATTCAAACGGATCAGCGGCAGGGTGCGGCAGCTGGTCTTGTTCTTCATTACATCACTGACCCCAGGGCAGACATCTGCATTAATCAAAATATTCATCGGCTTTCCTCCATCACCCACTGAAATGCCTTTGCCGTACGCAAATCAGCGTCCTTAAAGTGTCCGCCGCTGTTCCATTCAAGGGTGCAGTCTGCGCCACGCTCTGTAAGCCGACTGTGCAGCGTGCGGATATTATCCCCTACCGCAGCCATGATGGTGTTTTTCGTGCGCTCTTCCTTGTCGCCAAGGCTCAGATAAATGTGTTGCGTCTGCATGGGATACTGCTGTTCAAATTCCATCCAGCCCGGAAACCACACAGAGGGAGAAGCGGCGGCGACACCGTAGAACAAATCGGTCTGGGTGGAAGCCCACAAAGCGAACAACCCGGCCAGCGAGTAGCCGCCCAGAATGATTTTGACGTTTTCCGGGAGAGGAAACTGCTGCTCCAGTGTGGGAATGACCTGCTCCGTCAGAAAGCGCAGGGTGTCCCCAGCCTTGCCGCCGAAGCCTTGCTTTCCCCACACGGCAGGGGCTTTCCACGGAGAAAGCGCATCGTTCCAGCTTTCCACCGGGATAGCCGCAAACAGAAAATTCTGGCTGCTCTGTGCGATCGCCGCCACTTCATAATCCATACTTTGCAGCTCATGCTCACCTGTCATTTGGAGCAGCAAGTATTCTGCATTAGCCCCGCCGTAAATGCGGTAAGGTGTGTTCCCGATTTGCATTGTCTGTGTGGTCACTGCGGCATCCTCCTGAAAAAAATTGATAAGCCCAGTATAGCAACTAAAAAATCGTTTTGCAATTCAAACGGTTTTCAGAGCAGACGCAAGCGGCACAGAGGTACATTCTCCTCTGCTCTCTGGTAAATTACAGCACGGATGTGATATAATGGAGAAAAACCACCGGAGAACGGCACAAAAGAAGGAGGCTGGCATGATGGGGCAGAGGCAGCGAGAACAGGTTCAAAGAGGCTGTGCGGTGGGCACCGTGGTGCTGCTGGCATGGCTGTGCCGGGTGCTCCCGCTGGAGGGCCTGCCCTCCGGCCTGCAGGAAGCCTGCGGCATCCTCCGGAGCCTGCTGTATCTGAGCCTGTTCGCAGGGTGGGGGATCTCCCTGTATAACCGCACGGTGCATCCGCAGGTGCGGCGGCTGCTGCTGAACGTGGATCTGTTGATGCTGTTCTGGATCCTTGTGCGCACCCTGCGGTTCCAGCTGAACACTCCCCCGGGGATGGATCGGATGCTGTGGTACCTCTACTATGCCCCCATGCTGGGGATACCGGTGCTCTGCGTTCAGCTGGTCCTGACGGTGGGCAGATCTGAGCGCTACCGCCTGTCGGCCTGGGCCAGAATGCTGTGGCTGCCCTCGGCGGTGCTGCTGGAGCTGGTGCTGACCAACGACCTGCACCAGCAGGTGTTCCGGCTGCAGCAGCCCTGGAACGAAAAATACCAGTACGGCTGGCTTTTCGGTCTGGTGGTGGGGTGGATCGTGATCTGCATCCTGCTGGCCTTTGGGATCATCGCCCACAAGAGCCGGAACCCCCGGATCCTCCGGCGGCTGCCCCTGCCTGCCATTCCGCTGGTGCTGCTGGGGATATACGCGGTGCTTTACGGCTTCCATTTTCCCCTGATCAGGCAGTTTCTGGGGGATATGACCATCGTCCACTGCCTGATGACGGCGGCTTCGCTGGAAGGCGGCCTGCGCTGCGGCCTGATCCAGTCCAACACCGGCTATGAGGAGCTGCTGCGCGTCACCTCTCTGGCGGTGCAGCTGGTGGACCGCCAGGGCAATGTGTACTGCTGCTCCGAGAATGGCCGCATGGTGGACCGCCGGGAGCTGCAGGCCGCCATGCATGGCACGGTGCAGCTGGACGAGCACACCCTGCTGCGCAGCGCACCGGTGCAGGGCGGCTATGTGATGTGGCAGACAGACATCACCGAGCTGGTGGAAAACATGGAGCGCCTGAAGGAGAACTGCACGGAGCTGGCAGAGCGCAACTATCTGGAACAGCAGAACTACGAGGTGGAGCGCAAGATCAACGCCCTGCGGGAGAAGAACCGCCTGTACGATCTGCTGCAGCGCCAGCTGGCCCCCCAGATCATCCGGATGGATCAGCTTCTGACCCGGTACCGCGCGGCCCCGGAGGCGGATAAGCGGCAGCTGCTGGGGCAGGTGGCAGTGCTGGGCGCTTACCTGAAACGGGGTGCCAACCTGATGTTTCTGGCCCAGCAGCACCGGTATGTGCCCTCGGCGGAGCTGCGGTACGCGCTGGAGGAATCCATCAGCAGCCTGGAGCTGGCCGGGGTGGAGTGTGCCATGGAGGTGACCTACGGGGTCCGGCTTCCGGCAGAGGCGGCAGCGGCCTGTTACAGCCGGTTCGAGTCGGTGGTGGAGGGGGCGCTGGGGCAGCTGGATGCCCTGTTCGTGCGGGCCATCTGGAAGGACCACCGGTTGAACCTTTATCTTTCGGTGGAAACCGGGGCGGACCTGAAAGCCGCCTGCCCCGCCGCTGTGCAGGAGGCCCCGGGCAGCTGGGTGCTGAACGATCACTTTGAAGGAGGTGCCCCGGAATGTGGAACAAACTGAAGCAGTGGCTGCACCCGGACCACATCACCCGCAGCTCCATCAAGGAGGGCTTTGACGACCTGCCCGCGGCGGTGTGCTACTTTACCCCGGACGGCATCATCCGGCTGTGCAACCGGCAGATGTTCCGGGTCTACCGTGCCCTCTCCGGCCGGGATCTGCAATCGCTGGAGGAGCTGCACCAGCAGGTGTGGGCCCCCACCCATGGCCGAAGGGTGGACGGCAAAAATCCGTCTTTTGTGCTGCCGGACGGCACCTGCTGGCTCTACTCGGAGCAGACCGTGTTCGGGGAGGGGGTCCGCCCCCATGTGGAGTGCATCTTTTCAGAGGTGACAGACCTGCAGCGCCAGCGGCAGGAGCTGCTGCGGCAGAATCAGGAGCTGCTGCGGATGAACCGGGAGCTGCGCCGGCTGTCGGAGAATGTGCAGGAGATGACCCGGGAAAAAGAGATCCTGGAGTTCAAGACCCGGCTCCACGATGAAATGGGCTACGGCCTTACGGCGGTGCGGCAGTGCCTGCTGCAGCGGAAGGACCCGGCGGAGCTGGAAGCCTCCCTTGAACAGATGAACAAGGCGGTGCAGCTGTTTCGGAAGGACAGTGAGACCCCGCCGGAGGAAAACGAGTGGGACGTGTTCGTGGAGGACGCGGCCCAGCTGGGGGTCACGGTGGCCCTGCAGGGGCCCATGCCCCGGCAGCACCAGCATCTGCTGCTGACCATTGCCCGGGAGTGCATCACCAACGCGGTGCGCTACGCCGGGGCCAACCGGTTGGAGATCACCATCACCCCGCAGGGCGGGGGCCAGCGCTGGCAGTTTGAAAACGACGGCCCGCCCCCCGCAGACCCCGCCATTACGCCGGGCGGAGGGCTTACCGCCATCCAGCGCCGGGTGATGCAGGCGGGCGGCACCATGGAGGTGCAGGCCCGGCCCCGCTACCGGCTGTGTGTGAACCTGCCAAAGGAGGAAACGATATGACCAGCGTTTTGATTGTGGAAGACCAGCGGATGCCCCGGGAGAACATGGAGCACCTTGTGGAGGACAGCGGCCGCTACCGCCGGGTGGCCTCCCTGAGCACAGCGGAAATGGCGCTGGCCCAGTGCGCCCGGCACGCCGTGGATCTGGTGCTGATGGATGTGTGCACCAAGGGCAGCCGGGACGGCATTGATGTGGCGGCAGAGATCAAGGCCTGGTACCCGGAGACCAAAGTCATCATCATCACCTCCATGGTGGAGGAAAGCTACCTGAAACGGGCAAAGGCCGCCGGGGCCGAGAGCTTCTGGTACAAGGATGTGTCCCCGGAGAGCCTGCTGGAGGTGATGGATCGCACCATGGCGGGGGAAAGCCTCTACCCGGACCGCACCCCGGAGACCCGCCTGGGGCAGGTCAGCAGCACCCAGCTCACCCCCCGGGAGATCGAGGTGCTGCGGCTGGTGTGTGAGGGGCTGGAATATGAGGAGATCGCCGCAGAGCTGGGCATCTCCTCCCGCACCGTAAAGCGCTTTGTCTCTTCCCTGCTGGAAAAAACCGGCTACTCCAACCGCACCCGCCTGGCCATTGCCGTCACCAAGAAAAACTTCATCCTCCCCCATCTGGAGGAGTGAGATTTTGCCGTGCAAAACCCCTCAGTCACGGCTTGCGCAAAGACGGAAGGGTTGTACAAAGGCGAAGCCTGCCCGTGAGACAGACCCCCCTGCAAAGGGGGGCTTTTTTTATGCGCATTTTGCTCCCAAAAGTGCCAAATTGTGGAACACGCCGGAAATACTGGAAAAACTTTGGGCAGAACACCGAAAAATTTTCACAGTTTTGTCCCTTATGGCCCATGCGGAGCCGCGGGGCGGTGTGGTATCCTTGATACAGTAAAACGTTCTGCATCCATGTGGCGAGACACTGCCCGGAAAGGAGGCCGTGGACATGAAATGTGTCGTAGTCGATATGCGCAACAGGCTCTTTGGCGATGCGATATCGGGTTCCCTGCAGCACTTTGACGCAGGGTTCCGGGTCTACCAGACCGAAGGAACCGCTGCGGAGGATCTGTGTGTGGACACCCATGCCGATGTTCTTGTTGCAGAGGTCACGGCCTACCCGCCGTGGCGGCTGGAACAGCGGCTGGACCTGTGCCGGAGGCTGCGGCAGGGGGTGCCAGGCTGCCGGGTGACGCTGGTGGTAGATGAGGTGTGCGAGCCTCAACTGGCGGACCAGGTGCGGCGGGCGAAAAAGGACGGTCTGATCGACGGGTTCTTTTACAGCTCTGTCTCCTCCGACTATCTCTCTGCTATGATCGATGCCCTGTGATCCCTTGAAACAAACAGCATGATTCTGGAAAGGAGCAACTACCATGACGAACAAGAAACTGAAGATGGCGGCAATGTCCGTGGCCCTGACCGCCTGTGTGGCCGCAAGCCCTCTGGCAGCAAACGCAGATGCTCCGGAAGCAGCTCCGGGAGAACCGAAAACGGAGCCTGTGGCGGAGGAAACCAAGAAAGAGGAAAACACCGCAGAACCTCAGAACAACAAGCAGGCTGAAAATGCTCAGGAGACCCTGAAGGATGCGGAAGTCAAATACAATAAAGACAACCCCACGACCAACCCTGACGGCTCCCAGAAGCTGGATGGCGTGATCGTGACCAACCCCGAGGGCAGCGGTGAGACCGACCCCAACCCCGACCCCAACCCCAACCCCGGCAGCGGCGAGACCAACCCCAACCCCAACCCCGACAGCAGCGAGGCCAACCCCAACCCCGGCTCCGGTGAGACCGGCGGTGAGACCGGTAGCGAAACTGGTGGCGAAACCGGCGGCGAGACCGGCTCCGGCGAAACTGGTGGCGAGACCGGCAGCGGCGAGACCAAGCCCGAGGAGATAAAGCCCGAGGAAAAAGAACCCGAGGAGAAAAAGCCCGAGCAGATCGGCACCGCTGAAAAGACCGAGAAGTCCGAGACCAACGTAGAGACGAAGCCCAACCCCGGCGCAGAGCCCATTGTGGACACCACCACCCCGCCCACTGTGGAGAAGAACCCGGACGGCTCCACCACCATCACCCAGCCCACCGTGACCCCCGGCAAGGAGACCACCACCACCACCGGCAGCGGCGAGGCCAAGGGTGATCTGCACGAGAAAGAGGAAGAGGTTCCGAAAAAGGACATCGACCTGAAGAAGGAGCTGGGCGAGAAGCCGGACATCAGCTGGCAGATCAAGAAGGACGATGAGGCGGTCAACGGCTACAAGGTAGAGGATGTGACCAACTCTGACGATGGCAACCGGCAGACCCTCAAGCTGAAGAAAGAGGAAGAAACCACCGCCGAGATGACCGCCGAAGACATCGCCAAGCTGGTGGATGCCGAAAAGCCCACGGTGAACCCCGACGGTACCTATACCCTCACCCGGACCGAGACCATTCTGGACGCAGAGGGTAACCCCCAGACCCGCACCACCTACATCACCATTCAGGATAACAAGGTCACCACCAAAACCACCACCGAGCTGACCATCACCCGGGAAAAGGAAAAGCAGGAAGGCAATGAGCGGGTTGATTTTGAGGTGAAATACCCCGAGATCACTGTTACCAATAAAGAGAACTCTGAGGATACACAGACCATCTCCCGTGAGCTTCTGGATACCATCCTCAGCCAGAACCCGAAGGAAGACGGCAGCTATGAGTATACAGACGGTGACGGCCAGAAGTATGAGGTCAAGGTCGATGGGACTGCCGAGAAACTGAACAACGCAGAGATCGTTGCAAGACTGCAAAAAGACGGCCACACAGAGTATACTTTGGGTGCGGACGGCGAGATCTATTACACCACCCCGCACAACGAGACCGTCAAGCTGGACGTAACGCAGAACCAGCTTCTCCGCCAGAGCCTCACTTATAAAGTGACCCTGACGACCACGGAGAAGGGCAGCGTAGAAAACGAGAGCAAGAAGCCCGAAGAAGAGAGCAAGGCTAGGATGAACGCCATCCGGGATGCCCTGAACAACGCAGTGGGTGAGATGGGCGTTGAAGATCCTGTCAAGGCAAAACTGACGAGTGCCATTGCAAACGCAACGCTTGACCCGAACGGCGGCACCTTTAAGGAAGAGATTGACGGCAAGATCTACATCCTGACCTACACCGGTGCCGAGGTAAAGGTTGAAACTAAGGAAGCTACGAATCCCGATGTTTCCGGCAAGGCCCCCGAGAATATCACCGATGTGAAGGACAACACCGTTACCGGCACGGCGTATGTGACAGGCTCCACGATCACCTATCAGGATGGTGCAGAGTATAAAACCACCGGTGCAGGCACACTGGGGATTGGTGCTGATTTTAAAGCGGCTCCGGCGGGTGCAACTGAAGTTGAAACGGATGAATCTGGCCGGATCACCAGCTATAAGGATGCACAGGGCAATACCCATAGCTTTGAGTACACCAGTGTTGACCTGAACGCCCTGACTCCCGAAGAAAGGGCGAAACTGGAAGCGGCCGCAAAGAAGGATGGCTGGAATACGGAAAACCTGACCGCATCCCTGACCCAGGTGAAGTGGAAGGTCGAATCCCCCAGAACCGAGACCCAGCAGACCACCCCCATTGAGAATGGTACGCCGGTTGACCTGTCAAAGAAAGAGTGGAGCAGCCAGGACGGTAACAATGGAACGGTTGACTTTACACACAGCGGCACGACCTATGCAGGGATGAAGCTGGAAAGCACGGCTGCAGATGGAACCAAAACCTACAAAAAGACCGATGACAAGGGCACTGTGACCATCATCACCGTTACCACCCGGCAGTTGACCGAGGAAGAGATCAAGGCTCGGGAGGAAGAGATCAAGGCTCAGTTTGATGCACGATTTGGAAGCGACCTTATTGACTTGAACTTTAAAGATCAGACCGTTACCTACAAGAAGGATGGCAAGACCTACAAGGCAAAGTATCAAGATAAGGTGGAAGAACTGACTGTGGAAGTCCAGAAGCCGCAAGAAGTTGCAGCCACCGGCAGCACGGAGGCAGAAGCTAAGGCGGCATTCCTCAAGCAGCTGGAAGAAGCCCGTCAGAAAGCTGAGAATGCCGGTGAGACCCTTGTCATCGAGTACAAGGAAAACGGCGAGATCAAGTACCTGACCGTTACCGAAAAAACGACATGGGAAGAAATTTCCAAGGTAGTGGGAAAGGTGGTCAACTACAATGCCATGACCGATGCCGAGCTGGTCGAGTACCTGAAGAAGCTGGAAACCACCGCTAAGAACGACGGTAAATACTACGATGGTTCCACCAAGGGAGATACGCCTTACTACAGAGATGCCGATGGTAAGATGCAGCGTGTTCCGCAGGGCGTTAATGTCCAAACAGGGTGGAAAACAGATTGGCTCGGCATTCCCCACAAATACTCCTATGTAAAGATCGACGGTAAAGAGCACGAGGTTCGCTATGGCAACAACGACATCGACCACCTTGATCTGGCAACGGATTCCAAGCTGACCCTGTCGGAGAAGGAGAAAGACGGAACAGCGAAGACCGATGACTGCGTTCTGCTGAATCCCAAGCTGACATGGAGCGAGAATGCTGGCCAGCTTGTGGCCGGAAAAGGCGAACAGGCGAAGTTGTCGAATCGCATCACCTACGACAATGAGGGCGACAACGATCCCAACACCGGCCACCATGAGTATCCCCGTGCCAGCTGGGATAACCCGTTTGCAAAAGACAACGCCCCCACAAAGAGCGTTTTCTACAAGGTCGAGGGTCAGGTGGCTTACGGCAAACTTGGCAATGACTATACTAGCGAAAAAAGAGCAAGGGCGGATCTGCAAGCATATAAGGATGCACACCCGGGTCTGGATCTGAGTAAGGCGCAGGTCGTTAAAGTCTACAAGAATCAGACATCTTACAGCTCATACTACTACCAGATCTATCTGTACCAGTCGGACCTGGCGGCCTACGGCTATATGTCCGATGACAACAACACCTGCGGCAATGCACTTTTCAATGCGGACGGACAGCGCTATTACGTTGGCGGTTACGACCTGACCCTTGGAAACCTGACCCAGACCGATAAGAACCATGTGGTGGCCATGGGCAAGAACACGACCGCCCTCTCCGCAACCTTTAAGCGCAGGAAGCTGGAGACCCTGACCAACAGAGAACTGCGCTACACCCCCAACTCCGTAACGGAAACCATCATCCATGAGAGCGAAGTAACTGGGCAGGGCACTGACCTTTCCGGCAGCTATCGTGCCGACTACACCAAAACGGCAGATTACACGGACGAACAGCAGAAGGGCATTGAAGGCACCGGCACCGGCTCCTACAAGAGCTTTACCAACCTGATCCGGAACATCTTTACCGGTGAGGACACCGGCACCGTGGAAGGCGGCTCTATCAAGTACGTGTACCACTCCGAGAAGGACAAGGAAGGCAGCCCCGTGCAGTTTGAGGCAGACCAGATGGTAGTGACCACCAAGCAGGATGCGGAAGTTCACTACACCTTTACCTCTCAGGAGAGCCGGGATGTGTGGATCAAGGGCTACACCCAGACCGTGGTGCCGCCCGTGAACCCTGGCCCCGATGCGCCCGAGCTGCCGCCGGTGGAGGACGCAAAGCCCGCCCCCGCCCCCGAGGCCCCGGTGCTGCCCGTGGTGCAGGATGCAAGACCTGACCCCGCTCCCGCCCCTGTCTCCGCCCCCGCTCCTGAGACTCCGGTGCTCCCGGCGGTGCAGGATGCCAGACTGATCCAGACCGGCACCAGCGGCTGGCTGGCAGACCTGATGCTGGGCGCAGGCACGGTGCTGTCTGCAGCGGGATATTGGATGGAGCGCAAGCGCAAGGCCATGCTCTACAAGTCCAAGCACTGAACCCCGACCCCCAAAGGCCCCGGGCAAACGCCCCGCTGACCCTTTGGGCTATGTATCACATTCCTGAACGATTCCCCCAAAAAGTTGCTCCCCCAGAATCTCCTGTTGATCGCTATCCCCTGAGGCAGCGGGCCCGCACGCCGCTGCCTCGCCCCGGAGGGTCCCGCAAGCCCTCCGGGGCTTTTTTTGTTGGCGGCACGGCCCGTTCCGGCAGAAAAAAACAGGGCTGCTCCACATCTCTGTGGGGTAGTCCTGTCTGGCTGCGCGGGGTCGGCGCACGGGCTTCCGGGGTTCCCCCCGAAAGGGTGCGGCTCAGCGCGCGGTTTTCTTTTCCTCCGGAACCTCCGGGTTGTTTTCCAGGTTCAGCTCGGGCATCAGCTCGTTGCTGATGATGGTCAGCATCTGTTCCAGCTTCTTCACGTCCTCTTTGGGGAAGCGCTTGTTCACCCGCTGGACCACCGTGCTCAGGTAGGAGTAGCTGATGTTGTAGTAGTCGATATACTTCTGGGTGGGCCGCAGGTGATACTCCCGGCGGTCGGTGGTGGACTGGATCTTTTCCACATAGCCCTTGCGCACCAGCGAGCCGATCTTATACGCCGCGTTGGGGGTGGAGATCTGCATCATCCGGGAAAACTCCGCAATGGTGGGCTCCCCCATGGCCATAATGCCCTCCATGCAAAAGGATTCCACCGTGGTCAGGGTCGCCTCACGGGTGGCAAAGCGCTGGAACACGTTCTGGTAGAAATGGAGCTTGAACTTGGTATAGACATCGTTGAATGCTTTTTCCAGCATGGTACGGTCTCCCTTCGAACACTCAATTTCCTTTAGTATATCACGCTTTGGTCTTTTTGCCCAGCTTTACGCGCAGAATGTTCAGCACCACCAGCTCCAGCACAATGGCAACGCCCAGCAGGATCAGCGAGGTCCACAGGCTGGCGCTGCTGCCCAGGAACATCTGGGTCAGGCCGGTGATCACATAGCACGCGGCGGAACAGGATGCGGCGGTAATGGCGTAGGGCAGCTGGGTGGAAACATGGTTCACATGGCTGCAATGCGCACCGGCAGAGGCCATGATGGTGGTGTCGGAAATGGGAGAGCAGTGGTCGCCGCACACAGCGCCGGACAGGCAGGCCGCAATGGAGACCACCAGCATCTCGCCCTGCGGGAAAGCGTGGCAGACGATGGGGATCAGGATGGAGAAGGTGCCCCAGGAGGTGCCGGTGGCAAAGGCCAGGAACACTGCCACCAGGAAGATGATGACCGGCAGCAGGTACTGCAGGGCGGCAGCGGAGCCGCCCAGCAGGTTGGCAACGTAATATTTTGCACCCAGCAGGTTGGTCATGCCGGAAAGCGTCCAGGCCAGGGTCAGGATCAGCATGGGGCTGACCATGGCCTTGAAGCCCTCGGGGATGCAGGCGGCAAAATCCTGGAACGTCATCACGCTGCGGACACGGTAGAACACAAAGGTGAACATCAGGGCAATGCTGCTGCCCAGCACCAGACCGGCGGAGGCGTTGCAGTCGGAGAAGGCGGTGATGAAGTCCACGCCCTCAAAGAAGCCGCCGGTGTAGATCAGGCCAAGGATGCAGGCCGCGATCAGCACCAGCACCGGAGCCACCAGATCAATGACATGGCCGTGGGCATCGTCCTCGGTATCCACATCGTCGCCGTAGGGGCGGTCGGCCGTGGTGAAAAGGTCACCGGCCCGGGCGTTGTCCTCGTGCTGCTTCATGGAGCAGTAGTCCGTGCCCGTGAAGATGAGGAACAGGCTCATCACAATGGTCAGTATGGCGTAATAGTTATAGGGAATGGTGCGCAGGAACATGGTAAAGCCGTTGATGCCGGAGCCTTCGGGCACGCTGGAGGTAACGGCGGCGGCCCAGCTGGACACCGGCGCAATGATGCAGACGGGCGCGGCAGTGGAATCAATGAGGTAGGCCAGCTTTGCGCGGGAGACCTTCTGCCGGTCGGTCACGGGGCGCATCACGGAGCCCACGGTCAGGCAGTTGAAGTAGTCATCCACAAAAATGAGCACGCCCAGAATAAGGGTGGCAAACTGCGCCCCGGCCCGGGTGTGGATGTGGGTGGAAGCCCAGCGGCCAAAGGCGGCGCTGCCGCCGGCCTTGTTCATCAGGGCCACCAGAATGCCCAGCATCACCAGAAAGACCAGAATGCCCACGTTGCTGCTGTCAGAGAGCTTGGCGACCATGCCGCCGTCCTCGTTGAAGAACAGGGTGGTGACCGCCAGCTCCAGGTTGCCGTTGGCAAAGAGCAGCGCGCCGGTGGCAATGCCCACCAGCAGGGAGGTGTAGACCTCCTTGGTGTTCAGGGCCAGCACAATGGCCACCACCGGCGGCAGCAGGGAAAGCATGGAGCTGTACACCGCGGGGGTGTAGCTGGCCGGGTCGGCAATGGTGCCGGGGGTGGCTGCGGTGCACCACAGCAGCAGGGCAAACACCAGCAGTGCCCCCACCCAGGAGAGATTTGTCTTTTTCATAAATGATTCCTCACTTGATTTTTTGTCCCGGCCCGGGGCAGACTATTCCTATTGCAAACGGAAAGGGGGCCGCCGCCACGCCGGATTATAAAGCGCTGTATTTTGAGCTGTTCCGCGCCAACGAACAGGCCATCCGCCTGCTGACCGCCGCCCAGCAAAAGGCAGAAGCGCAGGTGATGGAAGAGGACAGAGAGCCGCTGTATGTGCACGGCCAGCCTGCCCACAATGCCAAAGGCTCCCCCTTTGGGGGAACTGGCAGCGCCAACGGCGCTGACTGAGAGGGCGAGGCCGTTACCCCTTCTTCGCCTCTGCCTTTGCGGCAAACTTGGCGTTGTTGATGATGAACCGCTCGTGCACGCCGCCGCCCACAGGGCCTTTCTCGTCGTGCAGGGAGACCTTGAACACCAGCTTGCGGCCCTCCACAGCGGTCAGCTCGCTCTCGCAGGTCACGGTCATGCCCACAGGGGTGGGGGCGCTGTGCTCCAGCTCCAGCCGGGTGCCCACGGTGCCGCAGCCCTCGTCCAGCGCGGCGGCAACGCTCATCCAGCAGGTTTTTTCGGCCAGTGCCACCAGCGCGGGGGTGGCAAACACGTCCAGCGTGCCGCTGCCCATGGTCTTTGCGGTGTTCTCGGAAGTAACGGCGACACTCTGCTCGCCGCGGATTCCAGCTTCCAACATAAAAATACATCCTTTCCAGATGCCCGAAGGCGAAAATTTAGAAATACATTGTTAGAATACCACACTTTTGGCACAGATGCACCTGTTTGGGCGTTTTTTTCTGCAAATCTCTTTCTGTTTGGCATGATTTGGGGTATGATTGGCCCGAAAGGGATGGAAAAAACATGAACGACTTCTGGAAATCCTACGATATCACCCATGCGGAGCTTGGCCCGAACTTCCGGTGTTACCCGCTGTACGGTAAAATCCATTTGATCGAGCTTGCCCTCTCGTTGGTGTTCATTGTGGGGATGGCCCTGTGGTACCGCCGCAGCTCGGCCTCTGCCCGGCGGCGCATCCTCGTGGGCGTTACCATTGCCCTGCTGGCCGATGAAGCTGCCCTGCTGCTGGGCATGGCTCTGACCGGTCAGTGGAACTGGAGCTATCTGCCTCTCCATCTGTGCAGCATCAATGTGTTCGTCTGTCTGTACAATACCCTCACCGATCAGAACTGGTGCAAGGAGGAACTCTATGCCCTCTGCATCCCCGGTGCGGCGCTGGCTCTGCTCTGCCCCAGCTGGCTGGACGTGCCCTCCTGGTGGACGCTCATCAATCTGCACTCGATCAGCATCCATGCCCTGCTGGTGCTCTACCCGGTTCTGCTTGTGGTGAGAGGCTACCGCCCCAGCGCCCGCCGTGCCCCGCAAGTGCTGGCTTTTTTGTTTGGCTCTGCCCTGCCTATTTACTTCTTGAATAAACCACTGAATACCAATTTCTACTTTCTGAACAATCCCTACGGCAATGTCATCACCAGTGCGTTTACCCGCCTGCTGGGTGAAAAATACTATATTCTGGGCTTTCTGCCCGCCATTGCGGTGGCGCTGTGTCTGATGTATCTGCCGTGGGTGGTAGCGGATGCCCGGCACAAAAAGAGAAAATAAGTGCTTTCTGCAAGCTGCCTTGTCCCCACCGGGCAGGGCGGCTTTTTGTTTGCCCCAAAACGCCTGCTGTTTGCAAATTGAAACTGCAAATTTCTTGCGTTTTGCGGTTTGTTTTAACTATTTTGAAAAGTGGACAGAAATCTTTGCAAAACCCCTTGACAGAAGCTTTTCTGCATGATAACATGAACACATGAACAGACGTTCATGTAAAGCGCGGCAAAAGGAGAACGGACATGATCGGATTGGAGCAGATGACCCCGGCGGGGCAGGAAAACACGGAACCGGTGGTGATGCCGGATGACGAGGTGCTGTATGAGCTGGCCGACCTGTTCCGGGTGTTCGGTGACTCCACCCGCATCAAGATCTTATATGCGCTGCATGACAATGAGCTCTGCGTGCAGGACATTGCCAATGCGGTGCAGCTGAGCCAGTCGGCAGTGAGCCACCAGCTCCGGGTGCTCAAGGATACCAAGCTCGTGCGCTTCCGCCGGGATGGCAAAACCGTTTACTATGCACTGGATGATGACCATGTGAGGAGCATCCTCTCGATGGGCATGGACCACATTGAGGAGTAAACGGAAAACGCAGTACAAAGCCTCCGGGCGCACAAGGCGTGCCTGAGAGGTCCACATAAAATAAAGAGAGGTACCTATGATGAAGAAGACCTACAAGATCGAAGTTGACTGCGCAAACTGCGCCCAGAAGATGGAGGATGCCGCCAACACCGTTGCAGGCGTGGCACAGGCTACCGTCAGCTTTATGACCCAGAAGATGAAGGTGGAGTTTGCCGAGGGTGCAGATCCCCACGATACCATGGTGAACGTTCTGGCTGCCTGCAAAAAGGTCGAGGATGACTGCGAGATCTTTGACATCTGAGGAAACAGGGGTTTGTAACTCCGGTACGGCTCCCCTGCGGGGGAGCTTTTTGTGGCACATTTTTCGGGCAGAACGGCCCCAAAGCCGGTGTGGGAAACTGTGGAAAAGAAAACGGATTTTCAACAGTTTCCACCGGGTTTTCAACAGCCTCTGCGAAAAAGTGCAAAAAGAAACGCGAAAAAGCAGGTTTTCTCCGGGAAAAGTCCGTGGAAAACTCAGGGGAAAACGTGGAAAAGTCTACCCCGTGGGGAAAACCTGTTGAATCCACCCCGCCCGCCGCAGCGCATTGCGGCCCAGAATCCAGAAAAAGGAGAGTACAGATATGAATAAAAAGCAGAAGAAGAACCTGTACCGGATCATTGCTGCTCTGGTGCTGGTGCTCATCCTCAAATTGCTGCCCCAGTTCCCCACGCCGGTGGAGCTGCTGCTCTACTGCATCCCCTATCTGGTGGTCGGCTGGGATGTGCTCCGCAAGGCACTGCTGGGCATCAAGAACCGCCAGCCCTTTGACGAGTGCTTCCTGATGGCCGTTGCCACCGTGGGCGCGTTTGCGCTGGGCGATTATGTGGAGGGCTGTGCCGTTATCATCTTCTACCAGATCGGCGAGCTGTTCCAGAGCGTGGCCGTGGGCAAGAGCCGCCAGAGCATTTCCAGCCTGATGGATATCCGCCCCGATTATGCCAACGTTGAGGACGAGGACGGCAGGCTGGAGCAGGTGGACCCCGATGATGTGGAGGTGGGCACCGTGATCGTGGTCCAGCCCGGCGAGCGGGTGCCCATTGATGGCATCATCGTGGAGGGAACTTCTGCCCTGAACACTGCCGCCCTGACCGGCGAGAGCCTGCCCCGGGATGTCCGCTCCGGCGATGAGGTCATCAGCGGCTGCGTGAACATGACCGGCCTGCTGAAGGTCAGGACCACCAAGGAGTTCGGCGAATCCACCGTTTCCAAGATCCTCGACCTTGTGGAAAATTCCAGCATGAAGAAGGCCCGCACCGAGAACTTCATCACCCGCTTTGCCCGGGTCTACACCCCCGCTGTCTGCTACGGCGCACTGGCACTGGCCTTTGTTCCCCCCATCGTTCTGCTGCTGATGGGCCAGCCCGCCCGCTTCGGTGACTGGGTCTACCGCGCCCTGACCTTCCTGGTCATCAGCTGCCCCTGCGCTCTGGTCATCTCCATCCCGCTGAGCTTCTTCGGCGGCATCGGCGGTGCGTCTGCCTGCGGCATCCTGGTCAAGGGTTCCACCTATCTGGAGGAGCTGGCCCGCACCGGCATCGTGGTGTTTGATAAGACCGGCACCCTGACCCAGGGCACCTTCAAGGTGGTGGGCATCCACCCCGAAAACGGCGTGACCGGGGATGCCCTTGTGGAAGCTGCCGCTCTGGCTGAGAGCTGGTCCAAGCACCCCATCTCCCTGAGCATCAAGAACGCTTACGGCAAGGACATCGACCCCAGCCGTGTGACCGATGTGCAGGAGCTGGGCGGTCACGGCGTGACCGCAAAGGTGGACGGCAAAACCGTCGCCGCCGGCAACGCCCGCCTGATGGCGAAGCTGGGGCTGACGGTTCCCGAGATCACCGAGCCGGGCACCATCGTCCATGTTGCCATGGAGGGCAGATACGCAGGCTACCTGCTCATCGCTGATGTGGTCAAACCCCACAGTGCCGCTGCCATCAAGGGCCTGAAACAGGCTGGTGTCCGCAAGACGGTCATGCTGACCGGCGACGCGGAGCCTGTGGCAAAGGCTGTTTCCGCCGAGCTGGGGCTGGATGAATACCATGCAGGCCTGCTGCCCGGCGACAAGGTGGACCGGATCGAAACGCTCCTCGCCGCAAAGCAGCCCAAAGAAAACCTCGCCTTTGTGGGCGATGGCATCAACGATGCCCCGGTTTTGTCCCGTGCCGATGTGGGCATCGCCATGGGTGCTCTGGGCTCCGATGCTGCCATCGAGGCCGCTGACGTTGTCCTGATGGACGATGACCCGGCCAAGATCGCACTGGCCATGCGCATTGCCCGCCGCACCCTGCGCATCGTGTATCAGAACATCGTGTTTGCTCTGGCAATCAAGTTTGCCTGCCTGGTGCTGGGTGCGCTGGGTCTGGCCAGCATGTGGACCGCCATCTTCGCCGATGTGGGCGTGATGGTGCTGGCTGTGCTGAACGCCACCCGTGCCCTGTACACCAAAGATCTTGCAAAAAAGAATGTGCAGTGACCGTGCTTTCTGCCCCCGCCTGAGCGCTGATGCCCCGGCGGGGGCTTTTCGCTGCCGGTGAATTGCATTCTGCCCGGAGTGATGGTACAATAGGACACAGTGACCCCCGCCGCCGGACGTTTTTCCGGCAGATAGATGATAGATGGAAGAAAGAAGGCTTTTTATTATGAGCATGAACACGGTTCCTGAGCGTCTGGCTGCCCTGCGGGCTGCCATGAAGGCCAACGGCGTGGACGTTTATCTGATCCCGGTGGGTGACCCGCATTCCAGCGAGTACCTGCCCGACCATTACACCTCCCTGACCTATTTCTCCGGCTTCCACGGCGAAAATTCCAACTTCGTCGTCACCCCCACCGAGAGCGCTGTCTGGGCAGACGGCCGCTACTTTGTGCAGGCGGAAAAGGAGATCGCCGGTACCGAGATCCAGCTGATGCGGATGGGCGAGCCGGGCGTGCCCACCGTGGAGGAATACTGCGGCAAGGTGCTGCCTGAGAACGGCGTGCTGGGCCTGTGCGGCCTGACCGCTTCCTGCGGGCTGGTGCGCGGCGTGCAGAAGGAGCTGGATGCCAAAAAGGGCACCATCAAGACCCTGAACCTTGAGGATGAGCTGTGGACCGAGGGCCGCCCCGCCCTGCCTGCCACCCCGGCATGGCTCCTGCCCAAGGAGTATGCAGGCTTCTCCCCTGCCGAAAAGCTGGAGCGCCTGCGCGGCAGGCTCAAGGAGCTGGGCTGCACCGCACAGCTGGTGGGCAAGCTGGATAATCTGGCCTGGCTGCTGAACCTGCGCGCCATGGATATCCAGTGCACTCCCTATGCCATGTCCTACTGCTATGTGACCCCGGAGCGCGCGGTGCTCTTCATCAACACTGCACGTCTGGGTGCGGAAGCTGCTGCAGAGCTCAAGGCCAACGGCGTGGAGATCCAGGAGTACGATGATGTGCTCAGGTTCCTGGCCGCTGAGACCGAGCCCCAGACCGTGCTGGCTGACCCTGCATCCGTGAACTTTGCCGTTTACGAGACCCTGCAGAACAACGCCGCCCTGACCGTGAAGGATGAGGCCGACCCCCTGCTGCCCATGAAGGGCGTGAAGAATGAGGTCGAGCTGGCTCACGACCGCGAAGCCCATCTGCGGGATGCGGTTGCCATGGTGCGGTTCCAGAAGGAGCTGGAAGAGCGTCTGGCTGCCGGGGAAGAGCTGACCGAGCTGACTGTGGACGAGATCCTCCACAAGTACCGCTCCGCACAGGACAAATTCATCGTGGAGAGCTTTGGCACCATTGCCGCCTACGGTGGAAACGCTGCCATGATGCACTACCACGCCACCGAGGAGGACCATGCCAAGCTGGAGCGCAAGGGCTTCCTGCTGGTGGACAGCGGTGCCACCTATCTGGACGGCACCACCGATATTACCCGCACCTACCCGCTGGGTGAGCTGACCGAGGACGAAAAGCTGTTCTACACCTGGACCCTGCAGTGCCACATCGACATTGCAAAGGCTGTCTGGCTGAACTACTGCGACGGCCACATGCTGGATACCATCGCCCGTGAGCCGCTGTGGCGGCACCTCATCAACTACCGCTGCGGCACCGGCCACAGCGTCAGCTTTGTGGGCAACGTCCACGAGGGTCCCCACGCCCTGAACGGCCGCAACACCACGGTGTTCCAGCCGGGCATGATCATCACCGATGAGCCGGGCGTGTACGAGGCCGGTCAGGTGGGTATCCGCATTGAGAACGAGCTGGAGTGCTACCACAAGGCCGACAACCAGTACGGCACCTTCCTGGCCTTCCGTCCGCTGACCTTTGTGCCCATTGCCACCTCTCCTGTGGTGCCCGGTGTCCTGACCCGGGACGAGCTGGACTGGCTGAACGCCTACCACCGCGAAGTGTTTGAGAAGCTGGCTCCCCTCCTGAATGAAGAAGAGCGGGATTGGCTGGCAAAGAAGTGCGCTGCCATCGGAGCATAACCACAAAAAAGGGAGACCCCGCAGGGGGTCTCCCGATTTTGGTTTATTCTTTCCGGTTTTTCCAATATTCCTTGGCTTCCTCAATGATCTTTTTGAAGGGGCCGGAGGGGTAGGTGCTCTCGGCGATATCCACCAGGAACTTGTACAGCTGGGGCCGCACCTCCTCGTACATCCCAAGGCGGGTGTAGAGGTCTTTATAATACCGGAACGTCTGGATCTTGTTCTGCACGATGGAGGCCGGGTTGATCTGGGTGTGGCAGATGCTCTGGGGATTCTGGACGTAGTAGTAACCGGCTTTGTCAATGGAGACGAAGGTCTCGGCATACTGGATATACTGCATGTTGAACACCAGATCCTCGGCCCATTTCAGCTCGCTGGTGAACTGGATGTCATTGCCGGTGAGCAGGATGCGGCGGTAGAGCTTGTTCCAGAGCACGCTGTAAAAGTAGGAGGCAGGCTTGTCCATCAGCCGCAGGACAAAGGTGTCCTTGTCGTAGACCCCGGCGGGCAGGAAACCGTATTCCCGCACCTCAGGGGGCCGGGCAACACTCATCACGCCCAGATTGTCCTCCAGCTTTTCCAGCACCTGCTCGGGCTTTGTGGCCCCGGCGGGGATCACCATTTTGTAGGGCGCAATCACAAGATCTGCGTGGTGCGTCTCGGCGGCTTCCACCAGATGCTGGGTGAAGTCCGGGTCGATGTAGTCATCGCTGTCCACGAACTGGACATACTCGCCCCCGGCCAGCTTCAGGCCCAGGTTGCGGGTGTCGGACACGCCGGAGTTCTCCTTGTCTACCAGCACGATGCGGCTGTCCTTGGCGCGGAACTCCTCACACACGGGCAGGCTGTGATCCTTGGAGCCATCGTTCAGGATGATGAGTTCAATGTTTTTATAGGTCTGGTTCAGGATGCTGCCGATGCAGCGGGCCAGATGATTCTGAGCGTTGTATACGGGCAGGATGATGCTGACGAGCGGCTGATCCATGGCGGTGTCCCCCATTTCTTTTTTCGTCCATAATACTCCCTCATGGCGCAAAAATCAAGCGCTGTGCAGAGAGAAAGGAGGAGCGGATATGATCTTTCACATTGCGGTGTGCAGCCCGGACCCTGTGCTGCGGGGCCGGGTGCAGCGCCACTGCATGGAATATTATGCCCGCCGGGCCGATGCCTGCATCGTGGAGCAGCTGGAAAGCACCGCAGCCCTGCTGCAGCAGGAGAAAGCGGGCTCCCGGTACGAGCTCTACCTCATTGAGCTGCCTGCCGCCAACCCGTGCAGCGGCCTGCAGGCGGCTGCAGAGCTGCGCCGCCGGGGTGTGCGGGCCCCGCTGGCCTTTCTGGCCCACACCACGGCCTATGCCTACGAAGCGTTCCGGGTGGACGCGATGCAGTACCTGCATATCCCGTTCCGTCCGGAGCAGCTGACGGCCCTGCTGGACCGGGCCACCGAGCCGGAATACGGCCCGGTCATCCCGGTCACCACGGCCATGGGCCTGCGGACCCTGCCCTTTGCGGACATCGAGTATCTGGAATGCACCCACCATGTGGTGCACTACCACCTTGCCAGCGGCGAGGATGTAGCCTCCCTCTCCCTGCGGGTCCCCTTTTCCGAGGTGGCAAAGCCCCTGCTGGCCGATGCCCGTTTTCTGCAGCCCCACCGCTCCTATGTGGTCAACCTTGCCGCCGCCGCCCAGCTCTCCTCCGGAGAGCTCTGGATGCGCAGCGGGGCACGGGTGCCCATCCCCCGGGGGCGCGAACCCGCCGTAAGGGCGGCGTTCCGGGCGTTTCTGGAAGGGTAAGGTGTCTTACAGGAGCAGCTCGTTTTCTTTGCGGTCGGAGCAGCGGGCTCTCAGGAAATCGGTCACCCGCGCAACAATGGCGGCATCCACAGACCGGGCGTGAACCGGACAGCGGGAAACACAGCGCATACAGGTAATGCACTTGGACGGATCGGTAACGGTGAAATCGTTGTAGGAGATCGCGCCAACAGGGCATTCCCGTGCGCAAAGCCCGCAGGAAATGCAATTGGCATTGACAGTGGGAATCAGCCCGGCCCGCTTCGCTTTGCAGTTGTGCTCTCCGGGAATTGGCGGGCAGGTATCGGAGCCGGAAGTGAATTTTTCGAGGATCTGCTTGCCGAAAGCGGTCAGCTGCTGGCAATCGGCATCGTCCGGACGGCCGGCGGCAAATTCGGGCAGCAGACTGTGTGCCGCAACGGCAGAAACTGTGGCAATGGGCTGGAACCCGGCGTTCCGGGCATAGTCTTCCATCTGGGCAAGGGTGTTATCAACGGCACGGTTGCCGTAGACCGCTGCCAGGGCGCAGCGGGCACCATTGCCCTGTAAGAGCGCCAGACGGTCCAGAGCAGGCTGAGGTGCCATGGCTTCAAAAGCTGGCATGGCAATCAGAACGAGGTCATCTGCGCTGAATGGAATGGCAGGTGCTGTAAAGTTCTGTGCGGACAAATCGATGGTCTGCACCTCCGGCCAGGTCTCAGTGATCGCTTTTGCAACACGTTCCGTGCCGCCGGTGGGGCTGAAAATGAGTTGGAAACAGTTCATAAGAAAATCCTCCTTGATGTAAAAAATAAGACTACACCTATGAGGAAAGTATATCACTCGGTAGATGTAGTGTCAATATTTACACCAAAAGGAAAATGCGATAAAATAAGAACGGGAGGGCTGTACCTATGCACATCAGCAATAAATGTTCCATTGCGGTGCACTGTCTGATTTTTCTTTCAGAGTACGGTGAAAGGGAAAAAGTGACCAGTGAACTGCTTTCGTGTTCGACAGGGTGCAACCCAGTCACCATTCGGAATATCCTCAGTGCCCTGAAAAAAGACGAGATCATCACGGTAAAGCCCGGCACGGGCGGTGCGGCGCTTGCTCTGCCGCCGGAGAAGATCGATCTGTATCGGATCTGTTCCGTCGTAGACCCGGAGGCAATTGATAAAATGATCGGAATTCATCATTCTCCTTCGCCCTTTTGCCCGGTGGGCCGGAACATCGGCAATGTGCTGGGCAAAACCTACGATACGTTGAAAAATAATTTGATCGCCAGTATGAAAACCATCACGCTGGAACAGATCCTTGCCGATTATCACGCGGTTCTGGCAGAAGAAAAAAATAAGAAGAGCTGAAAATGTAAAACCCCGCCTTTTTTGGCGGGGTTTTATTGCTGTATCCTTATACCTTATTCCAGTCCAGCTCCGTCCAGTCGGTCAGGAACTGGTCGCTGACCTCCCGCAGGGCGGGCTCATCGGACTTGCTGGCGGCATCGGCGATGCCGATGACGCGGAAGCCTGCATCGTGGGCGGTGCGGGCGGCGTAGAGGGAATCCTCACAGACAACGCACCGGTCGGGGTCAGTGCCGCCCAGGCGTGCAAGGGTCTGGAAAAATACATCCGGCCTGCTCTTGTGGAGCGCCCCCTGTGCCTCCACATAGAAGTCGAAATATTCATCGATGCCCAAACGGGTGAGCACGGTGCGGCACTGGGCGCTCCAGGTGTTGGAGCAGATGCACATGCGGGCACCCTCGGCCTTCAGACGGGCCAGCAGCTCCCGCACGCCGGGCTTGAGCTCCACGGTCTCGTAGAGCTTGGTGATAACATCCCACATCACATCGTTGTAGTCCTCCATTTTCAGGGGCAGGTCGTACTCCCGGATGAGGTAGGCCGCGCCATCGGCCATGCCCATGGTCAGGAGCGTTTTGTGGAGGTCAGATTTTGGGGTGCGGCCATAGCGGGCCAGCAGGGCATCGGGCGCGCCCTCCCATACCACGGTCATGCTGTCGGTCAGGGTGCCGTCCATATCAAAGATCCAGTTGTTGCAGTGCATTGTTTTACCTCCACCATCGTTTCACACAAGTTAACAAAATTATACCATGGATTTTGTTCCAAAAACAGGGAGAATTTTTCCGGAAAATATGGTATACTTCTGACAGATTTCCAAAGAATGACTAGGAGGCGTTCCAGATGGCACAGAATGATACCTCGGTCAAGGCACTGGTGCTGGCAGGCGGCGGTGCGCGCGGCAGCTATCAGGTGGGTGTGTGGCGTGCCCTGACCGAGCTGGGCTGGCGGCCCCAGATCATCACCGGCACCAGTGTGGGCAGCCTGAACGGTGCCATGTTTGCGCTGGACCTGTACGAAACGGCCCGGGATATGTGGATGAGCATCCGCAGCCAGGACGTGATGGAGCTGCCGGAGGAAAACGCCGACCTCTCTGAGCTGCACGCCTTCCTGCGGGAAGTGGTGCGGGACGGCGGCATGGACGTGACCCCGCTGGAAGAGATCGTGGAGCGGGTGCTGGATGAGGATGCCCTGCGGGCTTCGCCCATCCGGTTCGGCCTTGTCACCGTGGAAAAGCGGGGGCTGAAGCCCCGGGAGCTGACGCTGGAGGATATCCCGGCGGGCAAGGTGAAGGATTACCTGCTGGCCTCGGCCGCCTGTTTCCCCGCCCTGCGGGCAAAGCAGATCGACGGGGTGCAGTTTCTGGATGGCGGATACCGGGACAATATGCCCACCGCGCTGGCCCAGAAGATGGGCGCGGAGGAGCTGGTCTGTGTTGATCTGGAAGGGGTGGGCATCACCCTGCCCAACCGCACCGGCCTGCCCACCACCATGATCCGCAGCTACTGGGAGCTGGGGGACATCCTCCACTTTGACCCCGATACCGCCAGACGGAACATGGAGCTGGGCTACTACGATACCCGCCGCGCCATGGGATATCTGCGGGGCTGCGCCTATGCCGTTTCCACCAGCGCCGAGAGCTGTGAGGATGCCGCCGCTTTTGCGTGGAAATTCCAGCAGGTGCAGAAGGCGGTGCGGGAAAAATACCCCGTGACTCTGACAGCGGATGCGGCCCTGCTGCTGGCCAACATGAAGGATGCCCAGCTGGCCCCGCTGGAAGCTGCCGCCGAGGATGCGGGCGTGGACCCCACCGTGTTCTATACCACCCGGACGCTGGCGGAAGCCTTTTTGGAAAAATGCGACCGGGAGCGCATCGAGAGCTTTGCGCCCCTGTTTGAGGGCAGCGGCAATGCGGCACAGGCCGCACGGGCCGCTCTGCTGCCCAATACGTTCTTACAGGCATTGGTCTGCCGTGCCCTTACCGGGCCGGTACTGCCGGAGGTGATCGAGGAATGAAGGTCTATCAGGGACACAGTGCCTCGCCGGGCCTTGTGATGGGACAGGTGAGCCGGTTGGAGCGCTGGCACGAAAATTTTGCCACCGGGCCGTTCAACGCGGAACGGGAACAGCGCCTGCTGGAAAACGCTGTCAGGACAGCCCAGCGTGAGCTGGACGGCATGGCAGACCGCAGCGGCCCCACGGAGCAGGCCATCTTCCTGTTCCAAAGCATGATGCTGGAAGACGAAGGCTTTATGAACGAGGTCAAATTCCAGATCAAGGCGGGCATCAGCGCTGCCGAAGCCATGTACCGTGCGGGCAACCGCTATGCAGAGCAGCTTGCGGCCATGGAGGACAACGCCTACATGCAGCTGCGCAGTGCAGATATTCTGGATGCCGCCCGCCGCGTGGTGAACGTGCTGACCAACCGTCCCCGGGTCTGGCTGGCGCTGGATCACCCGGTGATCCTGGCGGCAGAGATGCTGATGCCCAGCGATCTGTTCAGTGTTCCGGCGGGGATGATCCTGGGCATCATCACTTCGGAGGGCAATAAGCAGAGCCACGCGGCGATCATTGCGCGGGCCATGCACATTCCCTGTGTGGTGCAGGTGGGACAGGCGTTCCTGAACGACTGCGACGGCCGCACCGTGGTGCTGGATGCCAACAACGGCGAGTGCATCCTGGATCCGGATGCCAACACCCGCCAGCAGGCGGTCAGCCGCATCTGCGAGCTGCAGTGGGAGAGCGAGGAAGCCGCCCGCATCAGCGTCCTGCCCAACCGGACAAAGGATGATGTGCCGTTTGAGCTCCTGGCCAACTGCTACGGGCAGGAGGATATCGAATCGGCGCTGCAGGCAGGCGCTTCCGGCGTGGGCCTGCTGCGCAGCGGCTATATGATGCTGCCGGGCCGCCCGGTGGACGAGCAGGAGCAGTTCGTGTTCTATCAATCCTGCATTGCCGCTGCAAAGGGCGGTGTGGTGACAGTGCGCACCTTTGATTTTGGTGTGGACCGCGCCATGGCCGATATCCATAGGGGGCTGGAATCCTCCAAGCTGGGCCTGCGGGGCATCCGCAGCAGCCTGCGCCAGACCCATCAGTTTGAGACGCAGATCTGCGCCCTGCTCCGGGCGGCGGCCCACGGCCCCCTGCGGGTCATGTTCCCCATGGTGACCAACCTCGAGGATTGGGATGAGGCCATGCGGCTGGTAGCGCACTGCCGCCAGCTGCTGCGGGAGCGCGGGGAGGAGTTTGACCCGAACACGCCTTTTGGCGTGATGTTCGGGGTGCCCTCGGCCTGCCTGACGGCAGAGGAATTCGTGGAGCGTGGGTGCAATTTCTTTGTCATCGAGACGAACGACCTGACCCAGTACACCCACGCGGTGGATCGGGATATCTCCATTGCCGAGCGCTACTACCGCCCGGCCAGCCACGCAATGAAAAAGCTCATCCGCATGGTGGTGGAGGCTGCCCGGGAGGGCGGGATCCCCGTGACCATCTGCGGCAGCGCGGTGGGCAATCCGGCCAACACCCTGCAATATCTGCAGCTGGGCCTGCGGAGCTTCTCGGTCAGCCCGCAAAACCTCATTGAGGTAAAAAAAGCGCTGATGAACGCGAAAATAAAGTAAACAAAAAGGACGGCATGCGCCGTCCTTTTTGTTTGTGTGAAAATAAAAATTACTCCAAGTTGCCCGTCAGGGTCATTACGGCGGAGAGCACGGCCAGCGGGGCGGTCTCGCACCGGAGGATGCGGGGGCCGAGGCCGACCGTTTTCACACCGGCATTGGCGGCCATTTCGGCCTCTTCCACGGCAAAGCCGCCCTCGGCACCGGTGATGAGGGCGATCTTCAGCCGCTGGCCGTCTGCAGGCTTTGCGTCTGCCAGCAGCTGGCGCAGGGGCGCGCCGCCCAGCTCGTAGCAGAAGAGCACGAGATCGTACCCTTCCAGACTGCGGCAGAGGGCCCCGAAGTTGGGCAGGGGCAGGGCGACATCCGGCAGCACACCCCGGCCGCACTGCTTGGCGGCTTCAAAGGCGATGCGGTTGTAGCGCTCGTTTTTCTGCTCCTCCTTTTTGGGGGCAGCCACGCAGTACCGGCTGAAGAAGGGCACGAAGTGGGTGCAGCCCAGCTCCACGCCGTGGCGGATGACCTGCTCCAGCTTGTCCTGCTTGGGGTAACCCACGAACAGGGTCACTTCCACGCTGGGTTCGGCGGCGCTGGGATAGCCCGGCTCCACGCTGAACTCCACCGTCTCCGGCCCGAAGCCGGTGATGGTGGCGGTGTATTCCACGGCGTTGCCGTCACATAAGATGACAGTGTCCCCCAGCTTGCCCCGCATCACGCGGGAAAGATGATGGGCATCGGCCCCCCGCAGGGTGGCGGTGCCATTGGAGATTTCGGTTGTAAAATAACGGTGAGGCATAGATTCTCCTTAGGTACAAAACCTCTCAGTCTCGCATACGCTCGACAAGTACGGGTTGCGGCTCCCAGCATCCATCTCGTGTTGTAAACAACACTTATGTCTTGCTGGCCGCGGCCCCAACAGCAACGCCCTTTATCCGCCACTGGCGGCGGTTGTTGCTGTTGCTCCTAATAGTGGGGCCCTTGGCAATGCGGAGCATTGACGGTGGGGTTTAATTCGACTTTTTACAAATAATGCACTCCCAGCCGCGCTTCTCCTTCACTTCCTGCACGGTCAGGCCAGCGGCTTCCAGAGCGGCGATCACCTCGTCCTTGCGGCTGTCGATGATGCCGCTGGCAATAAAGGTGGCGTTTTCGGCCATCAGGCCGGGCACGGCGGGGGCAAGGCTGATGATGGCGTTTGCCACGATGTTGGCAGTGATGATGTCGTACCTGCCGCTGGCCTTGTCGGACAGGTCGCCCACCAGAACGGTCAGCTTGTCGGCCACGCCGTTCAGGGTGGCATTCTCGCCTGCGGTGCGCACGGCCACGGGGTCGATGTCCACGCCCTCGGCACTGCCTGCGCCCAGCTTGAGGGCGGCAATGGCAAGGATGCCGCTGCCGGTGCCGATGTCCAGCACCCGCTCACCGCCCCTGACCCGCTCGTCCAGAGCTTCCAGACAGAGGCTGGTGGTCTCGTGGCCGCCGGTGCCAAAGGCAAGGCCGGGGTCAAGGATCAGCTTGACGCGGTCGGTGTCGTACTCCTGCCAGGAGGGCACGATGGCCAGCCGTTTGCCAATGTCCATGGGGTGGTAGTATTTGCGCCAGCCGTTCTGCCAGTCCTCCTGCTCCACGCCCTCGGTCTCCACAGTGTAGGCGATGCCTGCCGCTTCCATCCGGGCCTGAATGAGGGCCAGCGTCTCCACGGGGGAAGCGCCCGGCTCCAGATACATGTGGATGATCACAGTGTCGCGGGGCTTGTCCAGCAGCTCCTGCTCGATCAGATCCACATGGGCGATCTCGGCCACCTGCTGCTCGATGTCGCTGTAGTCTTCGATATAGATGCCGCCCTCGGCGATCATGGTGGCAACGGCTTCGGCGTTGTCAGCGTCGGCCTTGGCCACGGTCAGGCGGATATCAGTCCATTCCATAAAATAAACCTCCTTCGGGTTCCCGCTTTTCTTATAATAGTATAGTACCCGATTCGGCTGTGGGATGCAAGCCTTTGGGCAAAATGTACGTAAAAAGAAAAGAATTTTCAACACAAAGACGACCCTTGTGCGGAAAATCCAAAAATTATCGACTGAAAAACGGCCAAATGAGGACTTTTGATGCATTTTGATAGAAAAAAGGCGAAAGGGACTTTCTTTTTTTGCGGAAATATGTTACTATTCTATTACGGAATTATGGACGGCCTGCAACCAGAGGCGTCTGTAAACACAAACATTTCTTAAGGAGGAATGTGCTTTATGATGAAGTATCTCCAGAAACTGGGCAAAGCTTTGATGCTTCCCGTCGCGGTCCTGCCGATCTGCGGCATCCTGATGGGTCTTGGTTATGCCCTTGCTCCGGGCGTTATGGGCGTTCCCGGTGCAGCAACCTCCGGCGCAGCATACACCGTTGGCTTCCTGCTGGTCAAGGCAGGCGGCGCTCTGATCGATAACATGGCATGGCTGTTCGCCATTGGTGCCGCTGTGGGCCTGGCCGACAACGACGGTACCGCAGGTCTGGCCGGTCTGGTCAGCTTCCTGATGATGCAGCAGCTGCTCAGCCCCGGCGTTGTCGGCGCTGTCCGCACGCTGGAGGAAGGCACCGTCGATTACATTGCTTTCAGCAAGATCGCCGGCAACTCCTTCATCGGCATCCTGGCCGCCGTCATCGGTGCTGCCTGCTACAACAAGTTCAAGAATACCCAGCTGCCTGACTGGCTGGCATTCTTCTCCGGCAAGCGTTTCGTTGCCATCGCTACCGGCCTGATCTCCATTCTGGTGTCCGTTGTTCTGCTGTTCGTCTGGCCCGTCATCTTCGACGCACTGGTCGCCATCGGCAACGGCATCGTTGGCATGGACGGCATCGGCGCCGGCATCTACGCCTTCCTGAACCGTCTGCTGATCCCCACCGGCCTGCACCACGCTCTGAACAACGTGTTCTGGTTCGACACCATCGGCCTGGGCGACCTGTCCCACTTCTGGGCAGGCGAGACCAGCGCAGATGTGAGCTGGAGCCTGGGTATGTACATGTCCGGCTTCTTCCCCTGCATGATGTTCGGTATCGCCGGTGCTGCACTGGCCATGGTCCGTACCGCCAAGAACAAGAAGGCTGCCATCGGTCTGGTTCTGTCCGCTGCCATCTGCGCCTTCGTCTGCGGCGTTACCGAGCCCTTTGAGTTCGGCTTCATGTTCCTGTGCTTCCCGCTGTACGTTGTGTACTCCGCTCTGTACGGCATCTTCACCATCATCACCTACTACTCCGGTTTCCGTGCTGGCTTCTGCTTCTCCGCAGGTGCTACCGACCTGGTGTTCTCCGCTTCTCTGCCTGCAGCTGCTAAGACCTGGATGATCATTCCTCTGGGCATCGCTGCATTCGTGGTGTTCTACTTCGTGTTCTACTTCGCCATCACCAAGTTCGACCTGAAGACCCCCGGCCGTGAGGACGAGGATGCCGAAGAGGCTGAGAAGAAGGTCGTTCTGGCCAACAACAACTATACTGAGGTTGCTGCTGGCGTGCTGAAGGCCATCGGCGGCAAGGAGAACGTCTCCAGCGTGGACTACTGCGCTACCCGCCTGCGCTTCACCATTAAGGACTACACCGCTGTGGATGAGAAGGCTGTGAAGGCTGCCGGTGCTGCCGGTGTCATCCGCCCCGACAAGACCACCTGCCAGGTCATCATCGGCACCAAGGTGCAGTTCGTGTATGATGAGCTGAAGAAGATGCTGTAAGCATCCTTCTGAGCACGTTTCCGTGCGGAAGGCTGGTTGCTTCCGCATCCGTTCCCAAACTGTAAAAATGCCGCTGAGGGCGGGCGTTTACGCCCCGCTTTCGGCGGCATTTTGTTTTGTTCACAAACCGGCTACCCTTTTGGCTGGAAAATATGCTATACTGAAAACAACAAAGCAAAATAACAGGAGGTTCCCCATTATGAAGATCATTCGTGCAAAAGATTACAAGGACATGTCCCGCAAGGCTGCCAACATCATCTCCGCACAGGTCATTATGAAGCCCAACTGCGTGCTGGGTCTGGCGACCGGCGGCACCCCTGTTGGCGCATACGCTCAGCTGGTGGACTGGTACAACAAGGGCGACCTGGATTTCTCTGAGGTCACCACCGTCAATCTGGACGAGTACCGCGGCCTGCCCAAGGAGCACCCCGAAAGCTATTGGAGCTTTATGCACAAGAACCTGTTTGACAAGGTCAACATCCGCCCCGAGGCCATCCACCTGCCCGACGGCACCAACCCCGATGCTGCGGATGCCTGCAAAAAGTACAATGAGATCATCCACAGCGTGGGCGGCATCGACCTGCAGCTGCTGGGCCTTGGCCCCAACGGCCACATCGGCTTCAACGAGCCGGGTGAGGCCTTTGAGCTGGAGACCCACTGCGTGAATCTGACCCCTGCCACCATCGAGGCCAACAAGCGCTTCTTTGACGGCAACGAGGATCTGGTGCCCAAGCAGGCCTACACCATGGGCATTAAGACCATCATGCAGGCCCGCAAGGTGCTGGTGGTGGCCAACGGTCTGGCAAAGGCCAAGGCAGTCAAGGCGGTCGTCTCCGGCCCTGTGACCCCCGAGTGCCCGGGCTCCATCCTGCAGATGCACCCCGACTGCATTCTTGTGGCCGATGAGGAAGCACTGAGCCTGCTGTAAGACAAAACCTCTCCGTCTGCTTCGCAGACGGAGAGGTTTAGGAGGCATTAAAATGATCATCAAAAATGCTCTGATTTATACCCCCCGCCACACCTTTGAGGAGGGGAGCCTGACCATCCGGGAGGGGCGCATCGTGCCCTTTGCACAGCCGGAGGAAGGCGAAGAGATCGTGGATGCCAAGGGCGCTTACGCTCTGCCGGGCCTGGTGGATATCCACTTCCACGGTGCTATGGGCAAGGATTTCTGTGACGGCAATGAAGAAGCCATCCAGACCCTGGCCGATTTTGAGGCCGGTAAGGGCGTGCTGGCCATCTGCCCCGCCACTATGACTTTCTCAGAAGAGATCCTGAACGGCGTGATGGATGCTGCCGCCGCCCATCAAAACGGCAGAGGCGCAGACCTTGTGGGTATCAACATGGAGGGCCCCTTCATCAGCCCCAACAAGGTAGGTGCCCAGAACCCGGAGTATCTCCACAAGGCGGATGTTGCAATGTTCCGCCGCCTGCAGAAACGGGCAAACGGCCTGATCAAGCTGGTGGATATCGCCCCGGAGGAGCCGGGTGCGCTGGAGTTCATTGCTGCCTGCCATGACGAGGTGCGCATCTCCATTGCCCACACCTGCACCAGCTACGACACCGCCAACGCCGCCTTTGACGCAGGCGCGACCCACATGACCCACCTGTACAACGCCATGCCCGGCATCACCCACCGGGAGCCCGGCCCCATCATTGCGGCGCTGGAACGGGGCGCGGAGGTGGAGCTCATCACCGACAACGTTCACATCCACCCGGCCATGGTGCGGTTCACCTTCAACACCTTCGGGGATGACCATGTCATCCTGATCGCCGACAGCATGATGGCCTGTGGCCTGCCCGACGGCCAGTACAGCCTGGGCGGTCAGGCGGTCACGGTCAGCGGCCCCCGCGCCACCCTGACCGAGCACCCCGGCACCATTGCGGGCAGTGCCACCTGCCTGTACGACTGCATGAAGCGTGCCGTGCTGGAGATGAACGTCCCGCTGGAAAGCGCTGTCCGCGCCGCCAGCGAAAACCCCGCCAAGAGCATTGGCATCGACAATGATTACGGCAGTCTGGCTGCAGGCCGCTACGGCAATGTGATCCTGGCAGACAAGGAACTGAATATTCAGGCTGTCTACCAGAAAGGAACCCGTATCGTATGAAGCCCGAGAGCCTGACCTGGCGGCTGCTGACCGCCGAAGAGCTGACGAACGTTTACCTGAACGAGATGCGCCGGGATTTTCCTGCCGGAGAGCTGAAGCCCCTGAGCATGATCCTGAACAGCGAGGCCGCCGGTACCGCCCACACCTGGGGCGTGTATGAGGACGACGTGCTGGTGGCGTATCTGTTGATGGTGCGGCCCGTGGGCTGTGAGGTGAGCCAGCTGGACTACTTTGCCGTTCTGCCCCAGTATCGGGCCGGCGGCATCGGAGCCGCTCTGCTGGCCGCCCTGCCTGACCACGAGAAGGGCGCGCAGGCCATCCTCATTGAAGCGGAGTGCCCCGAAAAAGCCGAGGACGAGGCCATGGCCGTGCGCCGCCTGGGCTTTTACGCCCGGTGCGGGGCCAAGGACACCGGCTGGACAGAGCATCTCTTTGATGCCTGGTTCCGGGTGCTGGTGCTCCCCTGCTGCGGCGGAAAGGTGCGCAGCCCCGAGGAAGCCGTGCGGCAGCTGGCAGACTGCTACCGCCGCACCATGGGCGAGCCCCAGTGGCGCAGGAACGTCACCTTCTACCGCCCCGATGGCGTGGAGGTCGAGCTTTAACGACGGTGCTTTGTCCATCCGTGCAGACTTTCCCGATATGCCAAGGGCCCCACTATTAGGAGCAACAGCAACAACCGCCGCCAGTGGCGGATAAAGGGCGTTGCTGTTGGGGCCGCGGCCAGCAAGACATAAGTGTTGTTTACAACACGAGATGGATGCTGGGAGCCGCAACCCGTACTTGTCGAGCGTAGCGAGACTGAGGGGTTGAATTCTGTCCCTTGACAGTCTGGGTAAATATGGTACTATGATGATAGGAACAAACCAGATCTGAAATGGGAGGAATTTCTGATGCGCAATGTTTTTTCCCGCCGTGATTTTCTGAAAGCATCTGCCGCCGCTGTGCTGGCAGCTTCTGCCGCTGGTGTCCTCACCGGCTGTGATGGAGGCGGCAGCGAGATCCCGTCCGCAACCATCGGGCTGGGTGAGTTTGAAGTGACGGTAGCCGCGGATATGGTGTTGACCGGCGATGAAGTGGTTGGCAATGAAAACGCCAAAAGTTATCTCTGCAAACCCAATGTGCGCATCAAGTACAATGGCAGCGGCCTTGTAGGAGATGCGTTCATAAAAGTGTTCCACGCCAAGATCGACAAGAACGAGCTGGAGCTCCAGAACAAGACAGACGTTCTGGTGAAAACCGCCGGTGCGTTCAGCAAAACCGTCGTGCCGCAGTTCAAGGCATCGGTCAGCGACTACGAGACCTTTAAGAAGGGCACGCCGTTCAAGCTGTATGTGACCCTGCAAGGCAAGACAGCCGAGTTTGCTCTGACGAGCGACGGCAAAGTGACAGTCTCCGCTGTCGATAAAGTCTAATATCCCCCAAGAGCCCGAGGTGCACCCGCACCCCGGGCTTTTTTGCGCCCAAATTTTACATTGGGGCAAAAACATGTCCAAACAATTTACCTCGATTTTTCCCGCTTGTGGTCGAAGCGGCTTACCGACTGGGATACAATAGTGCCGTACCCAAGGAAAACACGAAAACAAGAGCCGGGAACGGAAAGCCCGGATGTTTGGAGGACAAATATTATGAAAAAGATCACGCGTCGTTCGTTTCTCACTGTCTGCGGTGCAGTTGCTGCCGCTGCTGCTCTGACCGCCTGCGGCGGTTCTGCTTCCTCTGCTGCAGCTTCTTCTACCTCTACCGCTGCAGGCTCCACCGCTGCTGCTCTGTCCGGCAACGTTGCTACCGGTGGTTCCACCTCCATGAAGAACGTTATCGCTGCCCTGACCGAAGGCTTTGCCGAGGTTGAGCCGGGTGTCACCGTCAGCTACGACCCCACTGGTTCCGGCGCAGGCATCACCGGTGCTACCGATAAGACCCTGGACATCGGCCTGTCCTCTCGTGCCCTGAAGGACGACGAGAAGGCTGACGTGGATGGCACCACCATCGCTCTGGACGGCATCGCCATCATCGTCAACAATGCAAGCAAGGTCGAGGATCTGACCGTTGACCAGCTCAAGCAGATGTTCACCGGCGAGATCACCAACTGGTCTGAGGTCGGCGGCGACGACGGCGAGATCGTGCTGATCGGCCGTGAGGCCGGTTCCGGCACCCGCGACGGCTTCGAGAGCATCGTGGACGTGAAGGACAGCTGCAAGTACGCACAGGAGCTGACCGCTACCGGCGCTGTCATCAGCGCTGTGGAGGCCAACCCTCTGGCCATCGGCTACGCTTCCCTGTCCGCTGTGGGCGACACCGTGAAGATGGTCACCGTTGGCGGTGTGGAGTGCAGCGAGGAGACCGTTAAGGACGGCAGCTACGAGGTGCAGCGTCCCTTCGTGTTCGTCACCAACAAGTCTGTCACCCTGTCTGAGCAGGCACAGGCTTTCTTCGACTTTGCCACCAGTGCCGATGCTGCTGACCTGATCCGCACTGCCGGTGCTGTTCCTGTGAATGAGTAATTGCGGAAAGCAATGATGCTATGAACAACAAAAAGATTTCTCTCCCCAGAACCCCTGCTGAGTGGCTGGAAGCGGTGATGAACTTCATCTTCTTCCTCTGCGGCATCCTGGCGGTGGGCTGTGTGCTCCTGATCTCGGTGTACATGGTCATCTCCGGCGTGCCTGCCATCCAGAAGATCGGGCTGTTCCGGTTCCTGTTCGGCACCCGGTGGGCTTCCACCGCTGCTGACCCGGCCTACGGCATCCTGCCCTTCATCCTGTCCAGCGTTTACGGCACGCTGGGTGCCACCGTGATCGGTGTGCCCATCGGCCTGCTGACGGCAGTGTTCCTCTCCAAGGCCGCAGGCCCGAAGGTGCGCACCGTGGTCGTGACCGCCATTGAGCTGCTGAGCGGCATCCCCAGCGTGGTGTTCGGCCTGCTGGGTATGCAGGTGCTGGTGCCCGCTGTGGCCAAGACCTTTGGCAAGGCCTCCGGTGCCTGCCTGCTGAGCGCCATCGTGGTGCTGGCGGTGATGATCCTGCCCAGCATCGTGTCGGTGTCGGTCACAGCGCTCAACGCTGTGCCGCCGGAGTATGAGCAGGGCAGCCTGGCTCTGGGCGCAACGGATGCCGAGACCTGGTTCAAGGTCAGCGTCCCCGCTGCCAGGAGCGGCATTGCCGCCGGTATCGTGCTGGGCATCGGCCGCGCCATCGGCGAGGCCATGGCCGTGATGATGGTGGCTGGCAACAGCCCCAACATGCCGGACAGCCTGTTCCGCAGCGTCACCTTCCTGACCACCGCCATTGCCAAGGAGATGAGCTACGCCAGCGGCCTGCAGAAACAGGCGCTGTTCAGCATTGCGCTGGTGCTGTTCGTCTTTATCATGGGCATCAATATCCTGCTCAATGTGGTGCTGAAGGGAGGAAAGCGCGATGAATAACAGTGCTTCTGCCTCCCGCCGCACCTGGAACCGCGTGATGAACGCTCTGGTCTGGGCCTCGGCTGTGCTGGTCATCGTACTGGTGGCGGGCATTCTGGGCATGGTGCTGGTGCGCGGCATCCCTCACATCAGCTGGAAATTCCTGACCACCACCGCCAGTGTGCTGAAGGGCACAGACGGCATCCTGCCTGCGATCCTCAACACACTGTATGTCATCCTGCTGACGCTTTTGATCGTACTGCCGCTGGGTGTGGGCGCGGCCGTTTACCTGACCGAGTACGCCCAGAACCGCAAGGTCATCTCGGTGATCGAGTTCACCAACGAGACGCTGGCGGGCATCCCCAGTATCATTTACGGTCTGGTGGGTATGCTGGTGTTCGCCCAGACGCTGGGCTTCCAGACCTGCCTGCTCTCCGGCAGCCTGACGCTGGTGATCATGAACCTGCCCACCATCATCCGCACCACCCAGGAATCCCTGAAAACGGTGCCCCAGGGCTACCGTGAGGGTGCGCTGGGTCTGGGTGCGGGCAAGTGGCACATCATCCGCACCATCGTGCTGCCCTGCAGCATCGACGGCATCGTGACCGGCTGCATCCTGGCCGTGGGCCGCATCGTGGGCGAAAGCGCCGCGCTGCTCTTCACCGCCGGTGCCGCCGAGGTCATTGCCAACGGCGTGCTCAAGGCCTACACCTCCAACGGTGCCACCCTGTCGGTGCTGCTCTACCTCCGTGCCTTTGAGGACGGCGATTTCGACTCCGCCTGGGCCATTGGTGCAGTGCTGCTGGTGCTGGTGCTTGCCATCAATCTGGCAGCCCGGCTTGCCAAAACCAAACTGAAACAGAAGCAGTAAATAACTCCCTCCGTCATCGCTGCGCGATGCCACCTCCCTCACGGAGGGAGGCTTATCCTGCCCGCAACGCAAAAGGCTCCCTCTCAGAGGGAGCTGGCGCGGCATAGCCGCGACTGAGGGAGTCAATACAAGAGGAAAACTATGGAAAACGTATCACCCATTCTCACAGCCAAAAACCTGAACCTCTGGTACGGGGATTTCAAGGCGCTGAAAGATATTTCGCTGGACATGGGCGAGCGGGAGATCACGGCCCTCATCGGCCCCTCCGGCTGCGGCAAGTCCACCTTCCTGAAGACCCTGAACCGGATGAACGACCTTGTGCCCGGGGTCCGCATCGAGGGGGATGTCCGCCTGAAAGGGCAGGATATCTTTGCCCGCGAGATGCAGCCCACCGAGCTGCGCCGCCGGGTGGGCATGGTGTTCCAGAAGGCCAACCCCTTCCCCATGAGCATCTACGATAACATCACCTACGGCCCCAGGCTGCACGGTGTGCACAATAAGGCAGAGCTGGACGAGCTGGTGGAAAGCTCCCTGAAGGGTGCCGCCCTCTGGAACGAGGTCAAGGACCGCCTGAAAAAGAGCGCTCTGGGCCTTTCCGGCGGCCAGCAGCAGCGCCTGTGCATTGCCCGCGCTCTGGCTGTCAAGCCCGAAGTCCTGCTGATGGATGAGCCCACCAGCGCCCTGGACCCCGGCTCTACCATGAAGGTGGAGGAGCTGATGAGCGAGCTGAAAAAGAACTACACCGTGGTCATCGTGACCCATAACATGCAGCAGGCAGCCCGTATCAGCGACCGCACCGCCTTCTTCCTGCTGGGCGAGCTGGTGGAAGCCGGCCCCACGGCGCAGATCTTCAGCACCCCGCAGGATAAGCGCACCGAGGATTACATTTCGGGCCGGTTCGGCTAAGGAGAAAAACGCAATGAGCAACCGTACACAATACGAAAACGACCTTGCCGCCCTGAAAACGGCCCTGACCGAGATGGGTCAGAGCGCTGCCGATGCCGTGGAAGCTGCAATGGAAGCCCTCTGCACCGCCGATGCCGAGGCTGCCGCCGCCGTGGCGCAGGGCGATGGCCGCATCAACAACATGGAGCGGGACATTGAGCACCGCTGCATGACCCTGCTGCTCCGCCAGCAGCCGGTGGCAGGCGACCTGCGCCGCATCTCCACCACCATGAAGGTGGTCACGGATGTGGAGCGCATCGGCGACCATGCCTCCGATATCGCGGAGATCATCCCCCATCTGGTCACTGTCCGCAAGGAGGGCGACCCTGCTGTGAGCCAGGCCATCAAGATGGGCCAGAAGGCGCACAAGATGATCCTGGATGCCCTGAATGCCCTGACCTCTGAGGACGAGCAGGCCGCCCTCAGGGTCATTGCCGCCGACGATGAGGTGGACTACGATTTCAACGCCATCAAGCATACGCTGGCGCAGGAGATCGCCGCCGACCCCGGCAAGGTGGATGCCGCCCTGGATCTGCTCATGGTCATCAAGTACCTGGAGCGCATCGGCGACCACGCCGTGAACCTGGCCGAGTGGGTGGAGTTTGTCCGCAGCGGGCGTTATCATAACGAAAATATGTTCTGATCTTTTGTTTCTGTAAAAATTTGAGCTTCCTGCAATTATTTCTGTGACCCGCCCGTATTATAGGCAGAAAGGCTTCCCCAGAAAGCCTGATGAACTGGCTGCGGCGGGTGTCCGGCATCCCCCTGTCCCCGCCCGCCGCTGCCGCAACGGAGGGTTTTACGCTATGGTACAGACCAAGAATTTCCCGCTGGAAACGCGCGGCGAGGCGGTCAGCCGCGAAGCGCTGGTCCAGGCGGCATTACAGGAGATCACCCAGAATTACCGCGAAGCAAGCCTTTCCAATGTGGCCCGCAGCTACGGCGTTTCGCTGGCGTATGTCAGCGAGTGCGTCCGGGCCCAGACCGGAAAGACCTATAAGGAGCTGCTGCAGAAGCACCGGATGGAGACCGCCGCCCGCCTGCTGCGCCGCAGCGACCTGAACATCCAGCAGATCATCACCCAGGTGGGCTACGAGAACACCAGCTACTTCTACCGCCTGTTCCATGAGCGGTATGGCCAGAGCCCCCGGGAGTACCGCCGGGCACGCAGCCAGCGCACATAAGTGCATCAGTGAACGACCCTCTCCGCCTTTGCAGCAGGCTTTGACGGAGAGGGCCGTTTTGTGTTATATTAAGGCAGAACGATCAGGGCGGGCAGCGGCCCGCCGGAAGAGAGGTTGGATGAAGATGTTTCGTGGAGCAAGACGTGCAGATCTGGATGCGATCCTGAAAATTTATGCCCGCGCCCGGCAGGCGATGGCGGATTCCGGCAACCCCACCCAGTGGGGAGATCATTTCCCGCCGCAGGAGCTGCTGGAAGAGGACATTGATTCCAACCGGCTGTTCCTCTACCTTGTCAACGGCGAGCTGGAGGGCGTGTTTGCCTTTATCCTTGGCCCGGACCCCACCTATGCCCGGATCGAGGATGGCAAGTGGCTGAACGATACCCTGCCCTACGGCACCATCCACCGGCTGGCTTCGGCGGGCAGGCATCCCGGCGTTGCCGCTGCTGTGATCACCTGGTGTCTGGAGCACTGCGAGAGCCTGCGGGCCGACACCCACGCCGACAACAAGATCATGCAGCACCTGCTGGAAGAAAACGGCTTTACCAAGTGCGGCATCATCCATGTGGAGGATGGCACGCCCCGCATTGCCTACCAGAAAATGTCCCTTACCCTGCCTTTGCGCCGGGATTGAACCGCAAAAATGCGCCGCCCCACAAACGATGGAGCGGCGCTGTTTTTATATCGGTTTGTCAAGAGCTCTCCCTTTGGGAGAGCTGTCGAGCAAAGCGAGACTGAGAGGGTGAGCCCGCTTTCAGGAAATCGGATCTGTCATCTGACCTTCAAGCGTGGGTTCGACCACCACGGTCTCTTCCGGCGTGGGCTGGAAATACTTCTCGTACAGCTCCATGCCGATGCGGTAGCCCTGCCACACGATGACCGCCGTGCCTGCACCGGCCACGCCGATGATGGCGGCAGTGCCCAGAATGCTGGGCTCGCTCTCGATGGTGGCATCCCGGTACTGGGCTTCCACGGTCACGGTGCTGCCCTTGGCCACGCTGCCCGCCGGGATGGTAAAGCTCTCCTCGTTGTAGGCGACCGCCGGGTTGCCCAGCAGGCTGGCTTCATCCATGGCCCACAGGTCGAACACCATGCCCTCGGGCACGGCGCTCTGGTTCAACGTCACCTTGACCTCGGCATCCACCGGCACGCTGGCGCTGGTCATGGCTTCGCCGCCGTTGTAGGTGAACGTGCCGCCTTTTACCGTCAGGGTGTAGGTGGGGGCTTCGGGTTCGGGCTCGGGTTTGGGTTCGGGCTTCGGGTCGGGAACAACGATTTTGGTCGAGTTCAACTCCACATCGCTGTCGGGCATCTCAAAGCATACCACTTTTTTGTTGGTTTTACCGTTCAGGTAGTAGCTGCTGAATGCCTCGCCGATTTCCTGACCGTTGATATTCGTAATATCTACATTGGATTCTACGGTGAGGACGGTGCCTGCATAAGAATACAGATCCCATGCGGAGCCCTGCACCAAATCAAGGCCGGTTTTATCGGGGACGAGAGGAAGCGTGTCGTTTACCCTCACGATGGCTCCACCATTCACGGTAACAGAGCGATAATTTCCACTCAGCACGGTTCCCTGGGTGAGAATGCTGTCTTTTCCGTTGAATGCACCGCCGGTTATCTCGCCGTTGTTATAATACAGACCGGCTGCAAATGTGCCGCCTTTGATTTTAGGGGTCATGCTCGAAGTGCTGTTGGGCAAAACATTTGCTGCCAGAGTGTTGAAAACACCGTCCTCGATGGTGCTGCCCTCATTGATGATGCTGCATTTCACTGCATCCAACTGGCCGTTTTTATTGACGGGGTCGGTAAATCGGAAGTTGTAGGTTTTTCCGCCGGTCAGATACAGTCTGCCGATGCCCTCAAATGATTTCTGGATGTGCCAACCGTCACCATAGTAGGTATAAAATCCTCCAGCGGGCTCAAAAGGAGCATTGCCTATAACCGGTGTGCCATCACTGTCCATGATAAGAGACAAACCATGGGAAGCCTGGTTCAATATGATATCCGCGTTCGGATCAAGAGCATTCACAGAATTAAGAGATTCTATATTGATGCACACGGTTTTTTTGTTGGAAGGATTCGGATATAGAGAATCATCGTTTTCCAATAAAATGCGGTTGATATCAAGGATGGGTTTACTGGCGGTAATGGTATTATTCCCGGTCTTGACTGCATAAAGCGTGTTGCCCCAGTCGCCGGACGCAAGGCCGTTGACCGCTGTGATAGAATCGGTTCCGTTCAGGGTGACTGTTTTGAATGTGCCTGCACCTTTGGGCTCTTTCGCAAATGCGCCGCCGGTCAGCTTGGCACCGGATTCAACCACCAACTGGACATCCGGGTTCAGGGGGCGCAGTGCGTTTTTCTCACCGGAAAAATCATAACTTGTCGGCGTGCTGGGGTTCAGGGTCAGAGTTTTGTCAGTGTGGTTATAGCTCCAGCCGTTGCCGCTGTAATTCTGGGTGCCGCCTTCGGTGCCAACGGGATAGCCGTTTTCGTCAATCACCAGCCGGGTCAGCTTGCTCAGGGTAACGGTGTCCGCTTTGGCGGGTGGTGCGGTAAAAGTGACATAAAGGACATTGGGCTCGCTGGAGCTTTCTACCTTTCCGGCCCATTCAGTCAGAAGCATTTGCTGAGTATTGTCGATTGTAACATCAATAGGAAATGGTTGAAGGTCACGGGGATTATAATACAGGACGGTGATACTAGTTGTATAGGAAGAATGGGGAATAATATAACGAGAGGCCTTGAAATATTCGATGCCTGCCTGGGTAGTACTGTCCGGGGGTTCCACATTCAAGGTATAACCGTTAGCGACTTGGTCGCCCTCTGGTTTTTCTTGAAAAATGCCGCCATTTATGGCACCACTATTAGAAAGACTAGAGACACTAAAGATACCACCTTCAATGGTTCCGGAAATGCTATTTGTAAAATTTAGAGTCCCCAAAGCAGAAAGAAACTCACCGCCTGTAATGATGCCAGAATTTTCAAATGTTAAACTCTTACTACTCAAGGGCTTAAAGACTCCACCAGTAATCGTTCCATAATTCGTTATATTATTTATAAAGTTCCCATCTGTAATTGTGGCTTTTTCTTTAATGATAATAGAACATGCAATGCTGTTTTGGGTTAGACAGGCAGCTTTCAAATCATAGGTAGTAGGATTTTCGGGGGCTAAGGTCAAAACCTTATCTGTTCCATCATAACTCCAGCCGTCACCGAAACAATTTTGGTCATGGTTGTCACCGGAACCAACAGGATAACCTTTCCGAAATTGCAAAGGCTTCAAGTTGGAGCCGCTCTCCTCCGCCCACGCTGTGATTGCCGACACAGGCAGGAGCGTTACCGCCATGCACAGCGCCACCAGCAGGCTGATAAGTCGTTTCTTCATAGGAGGTCCCTCACTTTCTTTGGGCCGGAAGTGGAGCTCCGGCAAAAATGGATGCTCTTACTTCCTTAAATACACGCCGCGCGGAATCCTTTCACCCTTTTTCAAAAAAATTTGAAAAAAAAAAACGAACTGCAAAACAGTCCGTTTTCGGGTCATCTTTCGTAATGTGTCCAAAGGCTTAAAATCTTGATGGCTGCCATTCCACAGCCGATTCGTCAACACAATCTTCCAGTGGTTCGGCCTTGGCCGCCATGAGCTTTTCCCGCATTCCCGGCATGGAGACGAGGTAAAGTGTTTCCATGGTACCGCTGTAATCCTCCTCGGGAAGCAGGACAGCGTTGCCATCCTTGGTGGTCGTCATCGTGCATCACCTCTTATATACATGATAACGTACCTGCTGCTAGAGGTCAAGCCTTTTCCGCTGAACTGGGGGCTTGTGGAACAAAAAAGACGGCAGTCTGACAGTGGTGGATAATCCCTTGACAAATCGTTTAAAATTGACTATACTACAAATAGAAAAGGTGCTGACGAGCAATGTTTGGTCAGCTTCCCGTTTCTAGTGGATCAAAAAAGATTGACCGTTTGAGTTGGGGAACTGTGGCGGTCAATCTTCTTTGTTTTTATCGCTCTTCTCGTGAGAAATCTTCCAGCCAGCATCAAATGCGGCTTTCGCGACCGTGACAAGCAGAGCCAGCAAACTGATCACTACCGTCAACAGAGCACAAACTTCTGTCAGAGACATTCGACATCCCTCCCTTCGCCTGAAAAGCTCCGGGAAAGGGTACAAAATCAAAAAAGTTCCGTTTCCCGGAGCAACGTTGCCGCTTGCGCGGCGTTGTAAGCACACCAGGAGCGAGAAGCATGACCACCTGCATTGCAGACAGCACCTTTTTTCCTGCTGTTACCAGCATTAAAAACAGTATATCATAGGATTTGACAATTTTCAATTGAAACCGAGCGCTCCCGGATACTTCTGATGAAGTATGCGGGGGCTTTTTTTTCGTGGAACTGGGGGCTTGTGGAGCGGGGGCAATCGTTCTATAATACAAGCTGTGAAATGAATCACAAAAGGGGTGGAACGTATGGACAAAAAACTGAACGAGGCCGTGGCGGCGCTGCGGCCCCAGATGGTGGCGGCGCTCCAGCGGCTGGTGCGCAGGCGCAGTGTGGAGGCCGACCCGCTGCCGGGCAAGCCCTTTGGCGAGGAGGTGGATGCTTGCTTTGCCGAGGCGCTGGCCCTCTGCCATGAGCTGGGCTTTGAGACCACCGACATGGATCGGTACATCGGCTGGTGCGAGATCGGCACCGGGGACGAGATGGTGGCGGTGCTGGGGCATCTGGACGTGGTGCCCGAGGGCGAGGGCTGGCATCACCCGCCCTACGCCGCCGAGATCGAGGGCGGCAGGCTGTATGGCCGGGGTTCCATTGACGACAAAGGCCCGGTGGTGGCCAGCCTGTTCGCGCTGAAAGCCATCCGGGATCTGGGCATTCCGCTCAACCGCCGTGTCCGGCTGCTGTTCGGCCTGAACGAGGAGACCAACGACCGGGACGTGCTGTACTACAAGGCCCACGGCGGGGAGATCCCGGTGCTGGGCTTCACCCCGGACGGAGAGTATCCGCTCATCAACGGCGAAAAGGGCATCCTGAACGAGAGCTATGCTGTGCAGCTGCACCAGACCGGTGCCTGGCAGCTGAGCAGGGTGCAGGGCGGCGTGGCCGGCAATGTGGTGCCGGACTACGCCTGCGCTGCGCTGACCGCCCCGGCGGGGGCCGCCCTGCCGGAGGCGGAGCACATCACCGTGACAGCCATCCCCGGCGGCTATCAGGTGGAAGCGGTGGGCGTTTCGGCCCACGGCAGCCACCCGGAGCAGGGCGAAAACGCCATTGGGCGGCTGGTGTGCTACCTTGACCGACTGCCGCTGGAGGGGGATGCCAAGCAGGCCGTGCACTTTCTGGCCGAGAAGCTGGGCACCGACCCCTACGGCGAGCGCCTGCTGGGCCACCGGCTGGAGGATGCGCTCTCCGGCCCCATGAGCTGCAACTGGGGGCTGATCGAGGGCGACGCGCAGCATCTGTGGGTCAAGCTGAACTACCGCTATCCTGTGACCATGGAACGGGCAGACTGCCAGCCCGCTGTGCAGGCCGCCTTTGAGGCCGCAGGCTGGGCGCTGGATGGGCAGGTGCACAAGGAAAAGCTCTACTACCCTGCCGAGACCCCGCTGGTCAGCGCCCTGCTGGAGGTTTACCGGGATGCCACCGGCGACAATGCCCCGCCCAAGTGCATCGGCGGCGGCACCTACGCCAAGATGCTGCCCAATGTGGTGGCTTTTGGCCCCCTGTTCGCGGGTGACCCGGTCACAGAGCATCAGCCCGATGAATGCATCGATCTGGAACGTCTGGTGCAGAACGCCCAGATCATTGCAAACGCCATTGTCAAGCTGGCAAACCTGCCGCTGGAATAAGAAGGAGGACGGGACTATGAAGATCACACAGGTGCGGCTTGGCCGCATTTCCACCCCGCTGCGGGTGCCGTTCAAAACGGCACTGCGCACTGTGAACAGCGTTGAGGATGTTATCGTGGAGCTCCACACCGATACCGGTGCGGTGGGCTACGGCGAAGCACCCCCGACCGGTGTCATCACCGGCGACACCACCGGGGCCATCCTCGGTGCCATTCAGGATCATATCGCCCCTGCCCTGCTGGGCCGCGATCTCGATGAATTTGAGGATCTGACCGCCGCTGTGCAGAAGGCGCTTGTCCACAACACCAGCGCCAAGGCCGCTGTGGACATGGCCCTGTGGGATCTGCTGGGCCAGAAGTACAGCGCCCCTGTTTACCGGATGCTGGGCGGTGCCCGCAAAAACATCGTGACCGATATCACCATCAGTGTCAACCCGCCGGAGGAGATGGCCCGGGATGCCCGCACCGCCGTCCAGCGCGGCTACGACTGCCTGAAGGTCAAGGTTGGTATCGACCCTGAGCTGGATGTGGCCCGCCTTGCCGCGGTGCGGCAGGCCGTGGGCCGGGACATCAAGCTCCGCATCGATGCCAATCAGGCCTGGAATGCCAAGCAGGCGGTCCGCATCCTGAACCAGATGCAGGAGAAGGGGCTGGACATTGAGTTCGTGGAGCAGCCCGTGCCCGCCGCAGACCTTGAGGGGATGCAGTATGTCACCCGCCATGCCGATGTGCCCGTGCTGGCCGACGAGAGCGTGTTCAGCCCGGCAGATGCCCTGCGGATCATGCAGACCGGCGCGGCCGACCTGGTGAACATCAAGCTGATGAAGTGCGGCGGCATCACCAATGCCCTGCGCATTGCCGCCGCCGCTGAGGTGTACGGCGTGGAGTGCATGATCGGCTGTATGCTGGAAGCAAAGATCTCGGTCAACGCCGCCGTGGAGCTGGCCTGCGCCAAGAAGATCATCACCAAGATCGATCTCGACGGCCCGGTGCTCTGCAGCGAGGACCACATCCTCGGCGGTGCCGTGTTCAACGAAAAGAACATCACCGTCTCCGACGCGCCTGGCATGGGCATTCAGGGCTTTGTGCCCGGCAAGGTGTCCTATCTCGACTAAAACAGGAACAGACCGCATCCCGAAACACACGGGGCGCGGTCTCTTTTTGTGAATCTGTATTTAATATACGGACAGTGAAAAAAGCTCGTGTCTGTATATGTTGAAATGAAAAACAAAAAAAGCGGGTAAAATCTTTGACTTTTCGGCCTGCGAGGCGTATAATCGTACTTGTTCCGTGTAGAGGAATGGGAAAACTGTACGCAATAGGCGCACAATCTGGATAGGGGAGTAGAAAAGTTATGAAAACATTGAAAGCGGCTGCGGCAAGGTACAACGCCACCAGCCTGATCCTGCGCATCGTCATCGGCCTTGTGGTCGGTGCGGTGCTGGCACTGGCGGTGCCCGGTGCGGGCTGGGTGGAAGAGTTCGGCAGCCTGTTCGTGGGTGCCCTGAAGGGCATTGCCCCGGTGCTGGTGTTCATTATCGTGGCCAGTGCGCTGGCGCAGGGCACGTCCAGGCTGGACCGGCGCTTTGGCACGGTCATCTGGCTGTACATGCTCACCACCTTCCTGGCCGCCGCCATTGCGGTGGTGACCAGCTTCCTGTTCCCTCAGACCGTCGTTCTGGCCGAGGCGGCAGAATCCGAGGTGGTGCCCCAGGGTCTGGGCGAGGTGATGAACACCCTGCTCACCAACTTTGTGGCAAACCCCGTCAGTGCCCTGCTGAACGGCAATTACATCGGCATCCTGTTCTGGGCCTGCCTGTTCGGTCTGGCCATGAAGAAGTACGGCGCGGACAGCACCAAGCTGTTCCTGGCGAACACGGCGGATGCAGTCTCCCAGATCGTCCGCTGGATCATCAATCTGGCACCCTTCGGCATCATGGGCCTTGTGTACACCAACGTGTCCAGCAACGGCCTGTCCATCTTTACCCAGTACGGCAGGCTGCTGCTCCTGCTGGTGGGCACCATGCTCTTTATGGCACTGGTCGTCTCGCCCTTTATCATCTTTGTGTATCTGCACTGCAACCCGTATCCGCTGGTGTTCCGCTGCCTGCGTGAATCCGGCCTGACCGCCTTCTTCACCCGCAGCTCTGCCGCCAACATCCCGGTCAATATGGATCTGTGCGAAAAGCTGGGGCTGGATAAGGATATGTATTCCGTCTCCATCCCCCTGGGCGCTACCATCAATATGGATGGTGCCGCCATCACCATTACCATTATGACGCTGGCTGCGGCCAATACGCTGGGCATTCAGGTGTCCCTGCCCGCCGCCATCCTTCTTTCGGTGATGAGCGCTCTGGGTGCCTGCGGTGCTTCCGGTGTGGCTGGCGGCTCCCTGCTGCTGATCCCCATGGCCTGCTCCCTGTTCGGCATCTCCAATGATATCGCCATGCAGGTGGTCGGTGTCGGCTTTATCATCGGCGTGGTGCAGGATTCCGTGGAAACTGCCCTGAACTCCGCCGGTGACGTGGAATTTGCCGCCACTGCGGAATATCACCAGTGGCGCAAGGAGGGCAAGCCCCTGCCGGCGTTCCTGTGCAAGTGATGCAAAACTGACAAAACTGAAATGGCTTTTCAAAGGCTGCTGTGCTGCTGGCACGGCGGCCTTTTTGTCTGGAACTTTTTTCTGGGCATTTTGCATAGGAAAGCCCTTGCCCTGTTGGAAATTGACGGATTTTGACGGATTTTGCATGAGAGTATCCCCTTTTGCAGAAGAAATTCTGGGCAAAACGGAGAGAAAATCTGAAAAAACTTTCCAAACAAGGTTTCAATCGTCCATGTATACAAGAACTTTATTTTTCATAAAAAACGTTTTGTGCTAGTTGCGCAAAGAACGAAAGAACGTTAAAAATGTATCACTAAATTCATAGTTTGTTCATAGAATTTATAAAACGATTTCATAATTGAGTGGCATAATATGGCCGTCCTCAGAGAGGGGAACAAAAGAACGAAGGGTTCTGAAAGGTTCCGCTTTGAGGATGCAGGGAGTTAGAGGTCCTGCCAAAAAACACAATGACATTTACCGATATACGGAGGATATTTATTATGATGAACAAGAACACTGCTATTCTGGACAACACTATGATGGACGCTTACCTGACTGTCACCGAGGGCGTGTCCGATAACTGCGGCATTGGCCTGGCTTTTGCAAGCCTGCTCGAGAGCGCAAAGAAGAACTTTGTCAACCAGAGCAACCGCCGCGCTGTCAATGCAAGCTTTGCCGGCTGATCTTCTCCAATTTGCCGGTTGAAGATTCTCCTTCTTTTTTTGTTACAGCTGCTGCCACACTGTAATATGAACTGAAAAGCCCGGAACCACCTGCCGCCATAGCAGGTACGGTTCCGGGCTTTTTTGCTGTGTGGGTTCGGTCAGCGCAGGGATTTTAAGCCGTCAGCTTTGCTTTCTGCAGCGCGGCCACGATCAGCGGAATGAGGATGAGCTGCGCCACGATGCCGGGCACGGCAGTGAGCACCGCACCGGACAGGAACGCGCTGAACGGGAAGCTGGAGCCGGACAGACCGGCCAGCACAAAGCGCACCGCACCCCAGACAAGGCGGCCTGCCACCATTGAGGTGACAAGGGTGGCGTAGATCATGGGCAGGGTGTGCTGCACCTTGCGGTACATGAAACCGGCCACAGCGCCGTATGTGGCCAGCTCAAAGGCCATGGCGATGGCAATGGGGTACATCGGGGGCATCCCGAACAGCACCGAGCGGAGCAGCGGGGCGGCAAAGCCCAGTGCCAGGCCCCAGGGGCCGCCCAGCACAAAGCCAGCCAGCAGCACTGGGAAGTGCATGGGGCAGAGCATGTTGCCGATCTGAGGCACATGGCCGGTGATCATGGGCAGCACAAAGGCCAGTGCCAGAAACAGTGCGGCCAGCACCAGATCACGGGTCGCGGAACGGGTCTTGGTATTCATCAATGATTCCTCCTGAAAATGCACAGACAAAAAGGGCCTGCCGCCAGCACGCGCGCCAGCGGCAGACCCCTTCATGGTGTCTGTTTCAAAATAATGTTTGCGGGGAGAAACACGGGCTTCGGCCCGCAAAGCCCCGGCTTCGGCCGGGAATTGTGCAAAAAGTATAGCAGATGCAAAGCCGCCTTGTCAAGCTCAGCGGATGAGGGCAGCATCCTTCCGATTGGATTCGGCCACAATAAAGTGGGGGCGGTGCTTTGTCTCAAGGTAGATCTTTGCGATATATTGCCCGATGATGCCAAGGCAGAACAGCTGCAGGCCGCCGATGAGGATGATGACACAGATGGTAGAGGCCCAGCCTGCCACCGGGTCACCAAACAACAGGCGGCGTACCACGATGAACAGGATGGCCAGAATGGAGCAGAATGTCATTCCGATACCGAACCAGGAGGCAACACTTAAGGGAGCCTGTGAAAAGTCGATGATGCCGTCGATGGCGTATTTGAACAAACCCCAGAAGTTCCACTTGGTCTGCCCGGCCACACGTTCTACATTTTCAAAGGGGAGCCAGTAGGTGCGGAAACCCACCCAGCCGAAGATGCCTTTGGAAAAACGGTTATACTCGCTCATGGAAAGGATGGCATCCACCATGCTCCGGCGCATCAGCCGGAAATCCCGGGCACCATCTACGATGTCTGCATCGGAGATCTTGTTGATAAGCTGGTAGAACCGCCGCGCAAACCAGCTGCGCACCGGCGGCTCTCCGGCCCGGCTTACCCGGCGGGTGGCCACGCTGTCGTATTCACCGGTCTGCAGCAGTTCCAGCATCTTGGGCAGCAAAGCGGGTGGATCTTGCAGATCTGCGTCCATTACAGCAACGTAATCCCCCTGCGCATTGCAAAAACCTGCATACATGGCGGCTTCCTTGCCGAAATTGCGGGAAAAGGACAGATAGACCACATGGCCGTCCTCCTGCGCCAGCGTCCGCATTACGTCCAGTGTGCTATCTCGGGAGCCATCATTGACCAACAATAGCTCATAAGATTCCCCCATCTCCTGCAAAACACGGGTAATTTCCTTGTGGAAAAGCGGCAGAGCTTCCTGCTCATTGTAACAGGGTACGATAATGGAAATCATGGCAACGCCTCCGTGGTCTTTGTGACCTTATAGATATAGAAAATCTGCTCCTTTGCATCGGTGAAGAATCTGCCGGTGAAGGTGTCTTTCATAAACAGTCCGCTGTAGACTTCTTCGCACGAGAAATGATGTGCGGAAAGAAGTGAACGATCGGCATCGGTAAACGGTGTTTCCATCCAGATGCACCAGAGCTCAGAGCCGGAGAAAGATGTGATCTCGTCCACAGTGGTGGCGTGATCATACGGGATATCCGGAAAGTAGTAGCCCATGAGTGACCAACCGATTGCGCTGTCGTTTGTATAAATGAACGCATTCTGCGAAGGGGTGATGCAGCTGAGAGCTTGTGCTGTCCCTGCATCCAGCGCCCGCTCATGTTGATAGGTTTGCAGCCACTCTGGTACGCCCCAAAGGAGAACAAGTGTCACCAGAAGCGCGGTCAGTACTTCTTTCCAAGGCAGGTCTTTTATGCACAGGCCCAGCATCAGGTAGGCGACCGGTGCAAGAGGGAACAGATAACGCGGTACGATAAAAGGGCGGATAAGATTGGAAAGCAAAAGACCAATCAGAATGGTGCCGATCATCGAGAGCAGTCCAGCAAAGAACAAGATGTTTTCGTTGGAGAGTGCCGTTCCCTTATGGGCGTGAAGCAGCGAAATACCTGCATAACAGACAAAAAATACAAGTGCAATGATCGCCAGCCACCGAAATCCCCAAAGAAAATTCCAGCACTCCGAAAAGGTGGCAATATCATACAGCCACCAGCCATCGTTGATCGTGCGCCGGAATGCCCGATATAGAACATACAGCCAGACAATGTAACTAAGCACCGTAACGGCATAGAGCCGGATGATACGTTTCCGGAAAGCTGCGCCTTTGCGCCAGAGAGGCAGGAGCATCAGGTAGAAGAAGGCGACTGAGATCAGTGCATAGTAGTGTGTGTAAGCCGCACAAAGGGAAGTAAAACCGAAGATGTACCAGTCGCACACACGATTTTGGCGGTAAATCTGGTAGAATGCGAGATATGCGGCAAGAACGCAGAGTGCACCAAGTGAGTACATCCGGGCTTCCACATTGTAGATGAGGGCACTGCTTGTAAGAGACGAGAGTGTAATCACCACAACAGCGGGAATCATCCCGAACCATCTGCGGATGACGGTACAGGCCAGAAGCAGGAGGATGCCATAAGGAATGACCGCCGAGAGATGATAGGTGTAGCCGTGGTCGCCCAGAATGAAATACAAGATCTGGGTGAAGAAATAGTAGAGTGGCGGGTGTACATCCTTAGCAGTGGTGAAACACATTCTGAAGAAGTTCATTTTTACCAGCTGGATGGTATAGCTTTCGTCTCCCCAGAAGGAATTGTCGAAAATGCGAATGAAGTGCATCCCAAATAACACCAGAGAGTAGACAGATAGAAGAACCGTCTGAATCATCTGATAGCGTTGAGATCTGATGCGGGGGCTGGAATTCATTGCAGAGCCTCCGTCTGTGTGATATGGTAGATATAATAGGTCTGGTCGAAAGATTCCATATAGAATGGGCCGCGGAATCCATCCCGCATGAACAGGCCAGAATAGATCTCTTCACAGGACAGGCCGTTCTCCTTCAGATAGGAAAGCTCTTCCTCTGTGAAGGGATCGAGCATCCAGATGCAGTAAGCATCCGTGGTGGAAGCGCTCAGGCAATCCTCTGGCGTTTTGGCATAGCCATGGGCGGTGTCAGGGTAATAGTATTCCAAAAGCGTCCAATTCAAAGAATCATCATTGGTATAGATTACACTGTTCTCGGCAGGTTCAATGACGCTCAGACCCTGTGTGGTTCCTTCATCCAATGCCTGCTCGTGCTGGTAGACCTTCCACCAGTTGGGAACGCCAAAGAACAGGGTCACAGCTACCAGCAACCCGGCCAGAACACGGCGTGCCGGAAGCTGCTGGATGCACAGGCCCAGCATCAGATAGGCAACGGAAGCCAGCGGAAACAGATAGCGAGGAACCAGCAGGGGGCGGATGAGATAGGTCATGGCTATGCCAATGCCGATCGTACCAGCGATGGAAACAACACCGGCCAGCATCAGCAGACACTCGTTGGAAAGAGGAAGGCCCTGCCGATATGTGGCGGCGGGTGCATCCTTTGCGTGCAGAACTCCGAACAGGCAGAGCAAACCACCGACCAATGCGGCAAGGAAAACAATGACGAGCCAACTGGAACCAAACATCAGTTTGAGACAGCTCCAGAAGCCGGCGTAATCGGTCAGCCACCAGTCCTCTGCGGTTCGCTGGAAGCTGTGGCGCAGAGGCAGAATGAGCCAGATGATATAGCCCAGTACAGTGCCGCCATAGAGATAAAGAATGCGTTTGCGGAACTCCTTCCCTTTGAACCAGAGCGGCAGGAGCATCAGATAGAAAAATGCAACTGAGAGCAGAGCATAATAATGGGTATAGGCCGCGCAGAGTGATGTGAAACCGAATACACACCAGTCAAAGAGGCGGTTCTCCTTGTAAATCTGATAGAATGCAAGATAAGCTGCCAATACGCAGAGCGCGCCCAGAGAGTACATTCGGGCCTCCACGTTATAGAGAATGGCACTGGAGGTAAAGGAAGAGAGTGTGACAAGCACAGCTGCCGGAATCGTGCCGAACCATTTGCGTACCACTGTACAGGCCAAAACCAGGATGATGCCGTAGGGAATGAGTGCTGATAAGTGGTAAGTATAGCCGTGGTTGCCGAAGATATGATATAGGATCTGGGTGAAGAAGTAGTAGAGCGGCGGATGCACATCACCCGCAGTCAGGCGGCACATCCGGTAGAAACTTGCTTTGACCAGCCGAATCGTAAACCCTTCATCTCCCCAGAAGGAGTTGTCAAAAATGCGGACAAAGTGCATGGCGAACAGCACAAGGGCATACAGGTACAGCAGCCAGGGCAAAATCCTGCGGCTGCGCTGTGCCCGGGATGTGGGTGCGGAAAGAGACATAGGAACCTCCCAAAATGATAAAAAAAGCAAACAAATTCATCTTATTATATCATACAGCGGCAAAAGATGATATTGCAAAGCGGCCAAAAGCTGCAAAAATGTTTTGCGGGGGCAAAATGGACCTGCATTTTCAACAAAAACGGGAACATTTACAAGCGATTTTGCCAAGGGATGTACATTTTGACGAAAGAACCTTGACGTTTTTGCATAGAATAGATAATATAGACTTGAGAAATAGCGCATCGGGGCGTACGGCCCGGGTGCGTATCATATCCGATGCAAACACTGAGGTTCATACGGGAGGACCAAAGATGACAAATGCAGAAAAGCTTACCCTGGCAAAACACGCCTGCCACATCCGCATGGGCGTGATCGAGGGCACTCACAGCGCCAAGTGCGGCCATCCGGGCGGCAGCCTGGATATCGCCGAGGTGCTGGCGTACCTCTATTTCGTAGAGATGAAGGTGGATCCGAAGGATCCCAAGAACCCTGACCGCGACCGTCTGGTGCTCTCCAAGGGCCATGCGGCCCCGGCGCTGTACGCCGCGCTGGCTGAGCGTGGGTTCTTCCCGGTGGAGGACCTCAAGACCCTGCGCAAGATCGGCAGCTACCTGCAGGGCCACCCCAACATGAACAGTGTGCCGGGCGTGGATATGTCCACCGGCAGTCTGGGTCAGGGCGTGAGCGCCGCCTGCGGCATGGCACTGGGTGCCAAGCACGCCGGTAAGCCCATCAATGTTTACACCATCCTGGGTGACGGCGAGGTGGAAGAGGGTGAGTGCTGGGAGGCCTTTATGTTTGCTTCTCACTACGGCCTGTCCAACCTCTGCGTTATGCTGGATCGCAACCATCTGCAGATTGACGGTACCACCGAGACCGTGATGAACAGTGCCCCGTTGGAGGAGAAGCTGAAGGCCTTCAACTTCAATGTGCTGACCATCAACGGCCACGATTTTGATGCCATTGAGAGCGCCATCGCCGCTTTCCGCGCTGAGAACGAAAAGCCCACCTGCATCATTCTGGATACCCTCAAGGGCAAGGGCGTTTCCTTTATGGAGAACTCTGTTGACTGGCACGGCAAGGGCCCCAACGATGAGGAATACGCACAGGCCATGCAGGAGCTGAATGCAGCTTACGCCGCGCTGGAAGAGGAGGACAAGTAAGATGGCAGAAGTGAAGAAGATCGCTACCCGTGACAGCTACGGCAACACCCTGAAAGAGCTGGCCGCCGAGGGCCACGACGACCTGGTGGTGCTGGACGCTGACCTGGCTGCCGCCACCAAGACCGGCATGTTCCGCAAGGCTTATCCGGACCGCCACTTTGACTGCGGCATTGCCGAGGGCAACATGATGGGCGTGGCCGCCGGCCTGTCCACCATGGGCTATGTGCCCTTTGTTTCCAGCTTTGCCATGTTTGCCGCCGGCCGTGCCTTTGAGCAGGTGCGCAACTCCATTGGCTATCCCCACCTGAACGTGAAGATCGGTGCCACCCACGGCGGCATCTCGGTGGGCGAGGACGGCGCTTCCCATCAGTGCTGCGAGGACTTTGCCCTCATGCGCAGCATCCCCGGCATGACCGTGATCTGCCCCGCCGACGATGTGGAGGCCCGCGCCGCTGTGCGTGCTGCCTACGCAATGGAAGGCCCCGTCTATCTGCGCTTTGGCCGTTTGGCTGTGCCTGTGTTCCACGATGCCGAGAACTATCACTTCGAGATCGGCAGGGGTGAGCAGATCACTGAGGGCAGCGACATTGCCATCATCGCCACCGGCCTGATGGTCAACGAAGCCCGCATTGCTGCGGAGCAGCTGGCCGCTGAGGGCATCCACGCCCGGGTCATCAACATCCACACCATCAAGCCTCTGGACGAGGAGATCGTCCTCAAGGCCGCCAAGGAGTGCGGCAATGTCATCACCGCCGAGGAGCACAGCGTCATCGGCGGTCTGGGCGAGGCCGTCTGCGCCGTCCTGAGCGAGAAGCTGCCTACCCCTGTCCGCCGCGTGGGCGTGCAGGACAAGTTCGGCTGCTCCGGCCCCGCATGGGACCTGCTCAAGCTGTACGGTCTGGATGCAGCGACCATCTGCAAGACCGCTCACGAGATGCTGGGCTGATCCAGAAAGTCAATAAAAGCCGGTCGGCGGATGCCGACCGGCTTTTTGCGTGCAATTACCGTAAAAATTCGTGATTTTTCCGCACGATATCCGGGGAAACGTGCTGGCTGCTTGCACCCGGCGGCAAAGTGTGTTAAAGTGGGGCCAGATAAAAATTTTGAGAGAAGGAGCACCGCTATGAAATACGATTTCACTTCCATCATGGACCGCCACGGCAAGGATGCCATTGCAGTGGATGGCCTTGGCACCGGCTTTGCCCCCGCCGCCCCCAAGGAGGGCTTTGACGCCATCCCCATGTGGGTGGCCGATATGAACTTCCCCACCGTGCCCACCATCCAGGAAGCCATCATCGAGCGCACCAGCCACCCCGCGTTTGGCTACTTCAACCCCACCGATGAATACTTCGATTCCATTATCCGGTGGCAGGCAAAGCGCAACGGCGTGCAGGGCCTGACCAAGGAGTGCATCGGCTACGAGAACGGCGTGCTGGGCGGCGTGATCAGCGCCCTGAACTGCGTCTGCTCCAAGGGCGATAAGATCCTGATCCACAGCCCCACCTACATCGGCTTCACCATGAGCCTGAAGAACAACGGCTACGAGGCTGTCCACAGCCCGCTGGTCAAGGATGAAAACGGCGTGTGGCGGATGGACTTTGAGGACATGGAAAAGCACCTGAAAGAGGAAAAGATCCATGCTGCCATCATGTGCAATCCCCACAACCCCTGCGGCCGTGTGTGGGAGCGCTGGGAGCTGGAAAAGGCCATGGAGCTGTACAAGAAGTACGATGTGTATGTGGTCTCCGATGAGATCTGGTCGGACATCATCCTGAGCGGAAACAAGCACATCCCCACCCAGTCTGTGAGCGAGGATGCCCGCCAGCGCACCGCCGCTTTCTATGCACCCTCCAAGACCTTCAATCTGGCCGGTCTGGTGGGCAGCTACCATATCGTTTACAACAGCTGGTGGCGTGACCGCATGGAAAAAGAGTCCAGCCTGAGCCACTACAACATGATGAACGTTCTCTCCATGCACGCCCTGATCGGTGCTTACAAGCCCGAGGGCTACGAGTGGACCGACGAGCTCTGCGAGGTGCTGACTGGCAACATCGACTTTGCCTGCGATTACATCGAGAAGCATTTCGAGGGCGTGACCGTCTCCAAGCCGCAGGGTACCTACATGCTGTTCGTGGACTGCACCGACTGGTGCAAGGCCCACGGCAAGACCATTGAGGATGTGGAGCACGCCTGCTGGGATGTGGGCGCTGCCATCCAGGACGGCACCATGTTCTTTGGCCCCTGCCACCTGCGCATGAATCTGGCTTCTCCCCGTTCCCGCATCGAGGAGGCGTTCCACCGCATGGACAAGTACGTTTTTAACGCATGATCGCTTAAACACAGCAAAAAGTCCCGACCAGAACGGCCGGGACTTTTTTGCGCTTAATTCAGATCGAAATTGCCCACCAGCAGGTAGTAGAGCGCCTCCACCACCAGCGCTGCCGAAAGCTGGGAAGGCAGCATATCGCTGGCAATGCGCTGGATACGGTTGGAGGCCAGCAGGGTATAGCTGGCGTGGCCTGCCAGCGCCGAGCGCTTGTCGCAGGTGATGAGGATGACCGGTGTGCCGTTCTTCTTGGCGGCACGGGCGGCCGTCTCCAACGCCTCGCAGCGGCCTGCGCTGGAAATGAGCAGCAGGGCATCTTTTGGGGTCAGTGCCGAAGCGAAAGACCGTGCCTTTTCTGGCACCGGGCTGATCATGCAGCGCTTGCCCAGACTGCCCAGCTTGAGCGAAGCATCCATGGCAACGGGCAGGCTGCTGCCGTTGGCTTCGATCTCAATGATCTCTGCCGCCCGCAGAATGGAAAGCACCTTTCTCAGCTGGACAAGGTTCAAGGCCTGAATGGTGGCCTGAACCTCCTCCTGACGGTTATTCTGAAGATCGAGCAGGGCCTGATGCAGCGGGTCATTGGGGGGCCTTTTGCGGGCCTCCGTTTCCTGCTGCTCCAGCACATCCCGCGCAAGCTCCAGTTGGAATTTGCGATAATTTGCGTAGCCGAGCTTGTGGCACAGCCGGGTGACCGTGGCTTCGGACGAGTGGCTGGCCTTTGCAAGCTCCGCAGAGGTGGCGACCGAGGCCCACTTTACATCTGCAAGAATGCAGTCCGCAATGCGCCGTTCGGCGCTGTAAAGCTGGAGCCCGGAGCACAGCTGGGTGACGACGCTTCCCGGGGAATCGTGCATAGCAATACCTCCCTGTGTGCGCTGTGCATTGGGCACAACGCACAGTACTCTGGAAATAGTATACCGATTTTTTGGTGAAAAATCAATTGAATCTGGCAGGAAAATGCAGATCATTCCAAAATAAACCGGGATCCCGCCAGAACTTCTTTGCCCGCCGCTATGACTGGCAGACCCTGCTCTACCGTGAGGGTGGTGCCATGCGGAACAACGCTGCGCACACCATATCGAGATCTTCAACGAGGTGGAGCGCCAGAACCCGCTGTCTGTCAAATTCTCCAAACCGGAATAAGCTGCGCTGAAATTACAAAAGGACTGCTCCGACGGAGCAGTCCTTTTTGCGTTTTGAGGGGCGGGAAGGTGCGATCAGCACCCTTCCTTTTCGGCCAGCTTCCGGCCCATGAGCACGCCCATGACGGAGGCCATCATCAGGCCGCGGGTCCAGCCGGAGGAGTCACCCAGGCAGTGCAGGCCCCGGATGTTGGTGTCGAGGTTCTCGTCCATCTTGACCTTGTTGGAGTAGAACTTCAGCTCAGGGCTGTAAAGCAGGGTCTCGTTGGCGGCAAAGCCGGGCACGACCATGTCCAGCATCTTGATGAACTCGATGATGTTGGTCATGGCGCGGTAAGGCATGGCGGCAGTGATATCACCAGCCACGGCATCCTTCAGGGTGGGCTTGACGTTGGATTGCGCCAGCTCCTTGGGCCAGGTGCGCTTGCCGTCCAGAATGTCGCCGTAGCGCTGGACCAGGATGTGGCCCGCGCCCAGCATGTTGGTCAGCTCACCCACCTTCTGGGCGTAGGCGATGGGCTGGTTGAAGGGTTCGGTGAAGTTGTGGGAGACGAGGATGGCCAGGTTGGTGTTCTCGCTCTTCTTCTCCTTGAAGCTGTGGCCATTGACCACGGCCAGATCGTTGTCGTAGTTCTCCTGAGCCACAAAGCCGCCGGGGTTCTGGCAGAAGGTGCGCACCTTGTTCTTCCAGGGCTTGGGGTAGCCGATGAGCTTGGACTCATACAGCACCTTGTTCACCTTTTCCATGACCTCGTTGCGGCACTCCACGCGCACACCGATGTCCACGGTGCCGGGCTTATGGGCGATGTGATGCTCGGCGCAGATCTTTTCCAGCCAGTCCGCACCGCGGCGGCCGGTGCCAATGACCACGGTATCCGCATACACAGGCCGGACCTGATCGCCGTCCTTCAGCAGCACGCCCTTGCACTCCTCGTTCTCAAGGATGATGTTCTCGCACTCGGTATTGAACAGCATCTCCACGCCGTTGTCGGCCAGATAGTTCTGGATGGCCAGATACAGCTGCTGGGCCTTTTCGGTGCCCAGATGACGGATGGGGCAGTCCACCAGCTTCAGGCCGGCGTGGATGGCGTTCTTGCGGATCTCCTTGATGTCCTCGCCGGTGTAGATGCCCTCCACATGTGGGTCGGCACCGAACTCGAGGTAGATCTTATCGGTGTAATGGATGAGCTCCTGTGCGAACTCCTCGCCGATCAGGCTGGGCAGGTCGCCGCCCACCTCATAGGAGAGGCTCAGCTTGCCGTCCGAGAACGCGCCTGCACCGGAGAAGCCGGTGGTGATGGCGCAGGTGGGGCGGCAGTTGACGCAGTGGCCCAGCTCGGCCTTGGGGCAGTGGCGCTTTTCCACCGGCTTGCCCTTTTCCACCAGCAGGATCTTTTTCTTGCTGCCGTGGCGCAGCAGCTCTACAGCGGTGAAGATGCCGGCCGGACCGGCACCCACAATGATCAGGTCGTATTTTTCCATCTCTCGTTTTATCCTTTACTATTAGTTACAAACTCCCTCAGTCGCCTGTCGGCGACAGCTCCCTCGGAGAGGGAGCCTTTTCTCGGAGGGAAGCTTTATGGGGGTGGCCAAAGCCTCCCTCATGGAGGGAGGTGGCATCGCGCAGCGATGACGGAGGGAGTTTAATCCTCTTCCTGCTCCACCTCAGCGCTCTCATCCACATGATCCAGCTCCACGGCGGAGGCTTCCACGTCGGCAGGGGCGATGTCCGGGGCGATTACGCCGTCACCGTTCAGATCCTGACCGGTCAGGGATTCCAGCATGGACTGGGTCTCGGGGTGGAGCTTGGCAAAGCGGCGGATGGCCAGCACGGTGTACAGGGCACTGAGCAGGTTGATGGCACCCTCGATGATGAGGATGATGCCAATGGCCATGACCAGCGTCTCCATGGTGCCGAAGGGGTTCAGGATCATCACCACGCCCAGCACCACGCTGAGCACCGGCAGCAGCAGGAAGCCCTTCCAGCTGGGGTACTCACAGCGGCGCAGGTCCAGAGCGTTCTGGATGCGGCCCAGGCTGTCGAAGATGACAAACAGGCCGAACACGATGGGCAGGATGCGCACCACGATGTCACTGCGGAGGATCAGGAACGCGCCCAGGCCCAGGCAGATGATGCCCGAGATGAGGGTGAGCTGGCTCTGGAAGATGCCGCGCTCCACGGCAAAGTAGCGCACCAGCTGAACGGCGGCGCACACCAGCACCACGCCGCCCAGGGCGTAGCAGACCACGTTGAGGGCGGTGGAGGGACGCATGAGCAGGAAGATGCCCAGCCCCAGGTAGAGCACGCTCATCAGGATCAGATTCCATTTCAACTTCTTTGCCATAAAAGGTCACGTTCCTTTCTTGTGCCGGACGGGTTTTGAAACGGTTTACTGTGCAGCGGCAGCGTTGTCGTACATGGGCTCGATGATCTTCTTGTCCAGGCGGGCAAAGAACACAAAGCTCAGGGTCACACTGACCAGCTCTGCAATGACGAAGGACCACCACACCATATTCACGTTGCCGGTCTTACTCAGCAGCCAGGCGGCGGGCAGCAGGACCACCAGCTGGCGGCAGACCGAGATGATCAGGCTGAACATGCCGTTGCCCAGCGCCTGGAAGGTGGAGGACAGGATGATGCTCATGCCGGCCAGCAGGAAGTGGAAGCAGATGATGCGCAGGGCAGGCTTGCCGATGGCCAGCATGGCCTCGCTGGCGGAGAACAGGCCCAGCAGCTTGTCGGGCAGGAACTGGAACAGCAGGAAGCCGACCAGCATGATGGCCTCGGCATAGAACATGGCGCACTTGATGGTCTTTTTGACGCGGTCGGGCTTGCGGGCACCGTAGTTGTAGCCGATGATGGGCACCATGCCGTTGTTCATGCCGAAGATGGGCATGAACACGAAGCTCTGCAGCTTGAAGTAAACGCCGAACACGGCCACGGCGGTGGCGGTAAAGGCCATGAGGATCTGGTTCATCAGGAAGGTCATCACGCTGCCCACGCACTGCATGGCGATGCTGGGCAGGCCGACAACGTAGATCCGTTTGATGGCTTCGGCGCTGGGGCGGAAGCCCTTGAAATCCAGCTGGATATCGGGGTTCTTGCGGAGGTTGAGGTAGAAGGAGACCCCTGCGCCGCAGAACTGGCCGATGACGGTGGCCAAAGCTGCACCGGTGGTGCCGGACAGAGCCTCGCCGCAGTAGCCAAAGATGAAGATGGGGTCAAGGATGATGTTGACGATGGCACCCACCAGCTGGCTGATCATGCTCAGGGTGGTGCGGCTGGTGGCGGCCAGCAGTTTCTCGTTCATCACCTGCATGAACATGCCCAGGCTGAGCACGCAGCAGATGGTCAGGTAGCGGATGCCCTGCTCGGCGATGTCGGCATCGGCGGTCTGGGCGTAGAAGTAGGGGCGCACAACGGTCAGGCCCAGCACCAGAAAGACCAGGTAGCTGCACAGTGCCAGGAACAGGCCGTTCTCGGCGGTCTTGTTGGCGCGGGACTGGTTCTTTTCGCCCAGGCTCTTGGAGAGCAGGGCGTTGACACCCACGCCGGTGCCGATGCCCACGGCGAACATCATGTTCTGCAGCGAAAAGGCCAGAGAGACGGCGGTCAGAGCGTTCTCACTGACACGGGCGACAAAGATCGAGTCCACCACGTTGTACAGTGCCTGCACCAGCATGGAGATCATCATCGGGATGCTGAGTTTGATCAGCAGCGGGTTGACATCCATGGTGCCCATGATATTTTCGGGTTCGGAAAGATTGAGCTGTTTGTTTTCCACGATTTCTCCTTTTGACGTTGAATGATAGACGAGGGTTTATGCTTGAACAGGAGGGCGATGCCGTTGCCCAAAACGTGGGCAGAGCACAAAAGCACCCTACCCACGAAGCAGCATTGTTTTTTGGGCCGTCCGGCCCAGCGGGGATCACTCAGCCATGGTCTTTTCCTTGGCGGCGACAGCGTCCAGGATCATCTTGACGCAGGTCTCGCGGCCCAGGGCGGCGTTGATGGCCAGATCATAGTTGTGGGCATCGCCCCAGCGGTTCTGGGTGTAGTAGTTGTAGTAGGCAGCACGGTTGCGGTCGGTCTTTTCGATCTCTTCCTTGATGCCCTTCTCGTCGTGTGCTTTGACCAGCGGGTCGGTCTTGGCCAGCTCACGCCGCCATTCCACCGGTGCGTAGATGAACACGCGCAGCACATCCTTGCGCTCCCGCAGCACATAGTCACCGCAGCGGCCCAGAATGACGCAGGGGCCTTCCTCGGCCAGCTGTTTGATGATGCGGCTCTGCAGGATGAACACCTGATCACCCAGCGGGAGCTCGTTGCCCATGGTATACAGGCTGTACAGCAGGCTGTGGGTGCGGCGTTTTTCGCTGGCGGCTACGGCTTCCTCCGAGAGGCCGGAGTGCTTTGCGGCCATGGTGATCAGCTCCTTGTCGTAGAGCTTGATGCCCAGTGCGTTTGCAACATCCTCTGCGATGTAGTTGCCGCCGGTGCAGTACTCACGTCCAATGGTGATGATCGTTTTTGCCATAATGTGTTCCTCCCTATGTTGTGGTTTCTATCCCGAAAAGCGCTTTGCGCTGCCGGCTCAGAGGCCGGGCTGCACGGTGCTTGGGTCCTGTTGGGGTGCGGCAGGTTCTGCCGCGGGCTTGGGGGGCGCGGGGAGACGGACTTCCGCCACCCGCATCCGCCCGGTCTGGTCCACCGCGTACACGCTGCAGCGGCCGCCTGCGGCCAGCTGTTCGGGCGGGAAGAGCAGCCCGCCCTCGGGCGTGCGCTCCATCCGGCGGAAGGTGCGGTGGGCAGTGGTGGCGTGGGCCACGCCATCGTGGACGGCATAAGCCGCCCAGCCGGAAAAATCCTCCGGCAGCGGGTCCTGCTGGCCCCGCTGCTCAAAGAAATAGCTGCCATCCTTGGCGCGGGTCAGGTCGCACCGCACCCGGTTGGGCAGATCAGCGGCCACTTCCCGCTGCTTGGGCCGCAGGGCAATGGCCCGGCCCGTGAAATATCGCATAAAATCCGACAGCGCCATGGTGCAGTTCACGGCACCGTCGCTGTCGGCAGTGGGGTCGTTCAGCAGCACGAAATCCGCCAGAACGGCATCATCGTGCCCGAAGCCCCGCAGACCCATCCAGACCCCCACGGGGTCCCGCTGGCCCCGGACGCGGCGCTCCACCCGGACTGCGATGGAGCAGTCATCGTGGATCTGGGCGCGCAGGTCGGCCAGATCCATCCAGGCCTGCCAGCAGGGGTAGCCGCAGCAGCCCGCCGCCGCCGCCGCAAAGGCGGCATTGCCGGTGGAGCTGGTGGCTTTGTCCTCCATGGCGTAGGCAACTTCTTCGGGCAGGATATCCTCGCCGTAGCGGTTCATCAGGGCCGCCATCACAAGGGGCAGGTCCATCTCACGGCCAAAGCTGGGGTCGTGGGCGCTCAGGCAGTATTCCGGCAGGTAGAGCCGCCGGTTCAGCGGGTGGCCGTTGTGCTTCTCCCAGGCAAGGGGGCGTGCGGCGGCGGCCAGCAGCCGGACAGCCGGGGTCGCCTTGTCATCGTTGGTGGAAAGGTTCACCTGCAGCTGGATGCCGGTGCCGCCGCCCGGTGTGGCAACGGTGACGGTGTCCCCCATCAGGAACACCAGCCCGTCCTCGCTCTGGGCTTTGATGCTGCAGCGGGGGTAATCCGGTGCCCACTTGCCAAAACTGAGCCAGCCGGTCCAGGTGTTCCCGGCATAGACCCGGCAGCGCACCTCGACCATGGTGTTGTGGGGGGCGCTGGCGTTCCAGCTGACATTCAGGTTGCAAAAGGCCGGCATGGCGAACTCCGGGGTGGTATAGCTGCCGTAGGGCAGGTAGCGGCCGGCGGAGGAATCCAGCACTACCGCGCCGCTTTCCAGCGCCACATTGTCCAGTGCGCCCCGGGAGAAGGTCTCGGTGCCGTGCAGCACCAGATTGTTCCGTTGTTCCATCCGCACTTCTCTCCTTTGCGCGCTGTGGACGGCGCAGTGTTATTCTTCGGGGGTGTCCTCGCCGCGCTCGGCGCGCAGCTCCTTTTCCAGCTGGGCATCGTGGAGCTTCTGGATGCTTTCCTCAATGTGGAACACCCGGTTCAGGTCGCCGTAGACGATCTGGCAGCAGATCTCGCACTGGAACCAGAAGCCGAACACCAGCATCAGCAGCAGGCCCAGCGGCATGCACAGGATCACCAGACCCCAGAACAGGATGGTGACCAGCGCTGCGGCCAGCGCATGGGGCAGGAACGCGATCATGCAGTTCAGGCTGTTTTTCAGCGTCAGGCGCAGGGGCTGATCCAGCAGCACGATCTGGGGCCACATGTAGGAAAACAGCATGTGGAACAGCACAAGGTTCAGCACCGTGGCCACCCACATGGGAACGCCCACGTTGGTGCCGTGGTACAGCATGTTGAAGCAGAAATAGACCAGGAAGATCTGCACCGTGACGACCACGCAGTACAGGATGCCGGGCAGGATGCTGGCCTTGAAATTCTGCCGGAAGGCCCGGCGGTAGGTTGTCCACCAGTAACCGGCCTCGTCACGCAGGGCGCGCAGCACCGTGTCGTACATGCCGGCCAGCGCGGGGCCTGCAAGGATGCCGCCCGCAATGGCGCTGACGATCATCACGGTCAGGTTGTTCATCAGGAAGCCGATGTACACCAGGCAGATCACCGGCAGAAAGCCGATGCAGGTGAGCAGGTTTGCAAGGAACATGCCGCTTATATCGCGGCCCACCAGCTCAAAAAAGCGGCCTATGCCCTTTTTGCGAGGCGTGTCCTTTTCAACGCCCGGCCCGTCCTTGAAATCTTTAGAAGAAGGAAATAAACCCATTTGTTCCGGAATACCTCTCTTTTGTAATGGGCAGCAATGCCATTGTGCTACCTTTCTGCTTATAAATATACCCGGATTTTGTGGATTTTGCAAGCTAAAAAGCACGTATTTGTAAAAAAAGTGTGTTCTCTCCCATTTTGCCCCAAAGTATGTTACAATGATACTGGCCTTTTGGGCCGGAAGGAGGAAAGGAATTTGAGCATTTTACGCACCATTGCGTTATTCGTTTATCTGTTTGGCTATATGATCGTGCACTATGCCACCCTGCGCCGGGCCGAGCGTGCCCTGGCTGCCGGGGATCTGGACACGGTGGAGCAGATCGTCAAGGCCAACATCCCCCGCTGGAGCCGGGGCATCCTGCGTGTTACGGGGGCCCGGATGACGGTGGAAGGGCAGAAGAATATCCCGGCGGGGCCCTGCGTGTTTGTGGGCAACCACCGCAGCTACTATGATATCCCCATCCTGCTGACCGCGCTGGACGCGCCCCACGGCATTCTGGCAAAGGAGGAGCTGGAAAAGATCCCCCTGCTCAACCGCTGGATGAAGCTGCTGGGCTGTGTGTTCGTCAAGCGGGATGACATCCGCGCTTCCGTCAAGGCTCTGAACGATGCCACCGCCATCGTGGAGAGCGGCCGGAGCTTCGTCATCTTCCCTGAGGGCACCCGCTACAAGGGCGAAGAGGGCGGCGCGGGCGAGTTCAAGGCCGGTGCCTTCCGCATTGCCATCAAGACGGGGGTGCCCGTGGTGCCGGTGGCCATCTCCGGTGCGCGGGGCCTGTTTGAGGGCCACGGCCTGCGGGCCACGCCCGGCGATATCCGGGTGCGCATCCTGCCCGCCATCCAGACCGCAGGCATGAGCAAGGCTGAACAAAAGCAGCTGCCCGATGCCGTGCGCCAGACCATTCTGGCCCAACTGTAAGGAGAACTATGGCAAGCTATCGTTACGAGCGGGACATCGACCCTGCAGACCTTGCCCCGCGGGCGGAAAAACAGTATACCCGCAAAGAGCGCTGGGCCAACTGGTGGGATTATAACCTCAAGTGGGTCCTCCTGATCGGCATTGCGGCGGCCTTTGTGGCGTACAGCTTCATCGGGCAGTATTTCTTTACCACCAAGCCCGATTATAATGTGGCGGTGGTGGCCCCCTACTACCTGCCGGATGACACCGTGACCGCCCTGCAGGAGCAGCTGGCCCGGTACGGCGAGGACCTGAACGGCGACGGCAAGACGGTCGTGACCCTGAATGTCTACACGCTGGATTATTCTGCCGGGGACACCCAGACCGAGAGCGATGCCTACCTGACCATGGCGGGCACCACCAAGCTGGCCACGGATGTGGCGGGCGGCCTGAGTTCGGTGTTCCTGCTGTATGACCCGGCGGGCTTTCAGGAGAGCACCGGCTCCCTGCGGTATCTGGACGGCACCCTGCCCGAGGCCGGAAGCGACAGCGACTGGTGGAACATGGTCTACCGCTGGACGGACTGCCCGGTGCTGGCCGGGCTTGACCTGGGCGAGTACCGTGCCGACACCACCCACGCCCAGGGCGGCGACAGCCAGACCTATCTCGCGGATTTCTATGTCGGGATGCGCGGGGCCTGGAACACCGGCACTGAGGAGAACCTTGCGGGCGGCGAGGAGCTCTGGCAGGCACTGACCGCCGGGGCAGTCTCCACCGTGGAAGCGGAGGGGTGAGCCGATGCGGTTCCGTATCCTGCGCCGGGAAAAAGGCGCGCCCCGCCGCCCGGCCCCCGCGCCGGAACCGCCTGCCGCGGCTGTTCCGCCCCGTGCCGCTGAGTTAGAAAACCCCTATGGGAGATACTATGGAACGGCGCGGAGCCGGGAAGATCTGAAACGCTGAAGAGGTGCTGCCACGGGCGGCACCTCTTCAATTCTATTCGCCTCTTACAGGTGCTAGTTGAAAAGTTATCCACCCTGAAACCCTGCGCCCTTTGTTGTTTCCGTGTCCGAGTTATGGTATACTAATCCAGTATCACGAAATGCAAAGGATGTGGAATGATGGACGCACTGGAACAGGCCCGCCGGGAGATCGACACGGTGGATGCCCAGCTGGCTGCCCTGTTTGAGCGGCGGATGAAGGCGGTGCTCAGCGTGGCGGAATACAAAAAGGCCCACGGCCTGCCCATCTTTGATGCCGCCCGCGAAAAGGTGGTGCTGGACAAGGCCGAAGCGCGGATCGGGGACCCGGCCCTGCGCCCCTATTACCGAGATCATGTGCAGAACCTGATGGACGTGGCCAAGCAGTACGAGGCCGAGGTGCTGGGCCGCAACCGCGCCGCCTATCAGGGCGTGGAAGGTGCCTTTGCCCACATCGCGCTCCGGGCGCTCTTTCCCCATGCCGAGGCCGTGAGCTGCCCCACCTGGGATGAGGTGTTCGATGCCGTGGAAAAGGGCGATGCCGCCCATGGCGTGGTGCCTTTTGAAAACAGCCACGCGGGGGATGTGTCGGCGGTACTGGACCTGTGCTACAACCACCCCGGGCTGTGGGTGGTGGATGTCTACGACCTGCCCATCTCCCAGAACCTGCTGGTGCTGCCCGGCACCCAGCTTTCTGACCTGACCCGTGTGTACAGCCACCAGCAGGCCATTGCCCAGAGCGAGACCTTCCTGAAGCAGTTCCGCCTGCCGGCCACGGCCATGCCCAACACGGCCATGGCCGCAAAATATGTGGCCGAAACGGGCGACCGGACCAAGGCGGCCATTGCCAGCGTGGAGACCGCCGCCCTGTACGGGCTGGAGGTGCTGGTGCCCAGCATCAACACCGACGGCGACAACACCACCCGCTTTATCGTGCTCAGCCGCGAAAAGCCCACGGCGGGCAACCGGTTCTCGCTGCTGTTCACGGTGGACAACAAGCCCGGCAAGCTGGCCGAGGTCATTCAGGTCATCGGTGCCAGCGGCTTCAATATGGAGTCCATCAAGAGCCGGCCCATGCCCCATGTGCCGTTTGAGTATTATTTTTACGTCGAGCTGGTGGGCGATCCCACAGCCGACGAGACCGCCGCGCTGCTGCGCGAGCTGAATCATGTCTGCCGCACGGTACGGCTGTTAGGAGTGTATACGAAATGAGCGATTTCATCGGGACAAAGCTCACCATGAATCTGGGCGAGCGCAGTTATGATATCATCCTGAAAAACGGTGCACTGGAAAACCTGTACCAGTTTGCCCGGCTGGACCGCAAGGTGGCCGTTGTCACCGACAGCGGTGTGCCTGCCGAATATGCCCAGCGCGTGGCCGACCAGTGCCGGGAATCCACCATCATCACGGTGCCGCAGGGTGAGGCCAGCAAGAGCTTCAAGATCCTGGAAACGGTGCTCCGGCAGATGCTGGAGTTCAACATGGGCCGCGGCGACCTGGTGGTGGCCGTGGGCGGCGGCGTGGTCGGGGATCTGGCCGGATTTGCCGCTGCCATCTACATGCGGGGCATCGATTTTATCAACTGCCCCACCACCACCCTTTCCATGATCGATTCCTCCATCGGCGGCAAGACCGCCGTGGATCTGGGCGATACCAAAAACATCGTGGGCGCTTTCTGGCAGCCCAAGCTGGTCATCGTGGATCCGGACACCCTTTCCACCCTGCCCCGCCGCCACTTCATCAACGGTCTGGCAGAAGCCGTCAAGGCAAGCCTGCTGGCAGACCCCGAGCTGTTCGCGATCTTTGAAAATGGCGACGTGGATGCCCAGATCGGCGAGATCATCTGCCGCAGCCTGCGGTTCAAGAAGAACATCGTGGAGCAGGACGAGACTGAGCAGGGCATGCGCAAGGCCCTGAACTTCGGCCACACCATCGGCCACGGCATCGAGGCCGTCAAGGGCATCAAGGGCCGCCGCACCGTGGGCCTGTTCCACGGCGAGTGCGTGGCGCTGGGGATGCTGCCCATGATCGAATCCAAGGCGCTGCAGAAGCGGGTGCGGGCGGTCTACCGCCGCATTGGCCTGCCCACCCGCACCACCTATAACAAGGAAAAGGTGCTGGCCGAGATGCTGCACGATAAAAAGGCCCAGGGCGGCCAGATCACGGTGATCAAGGTGCCGGGTCTGGGCTGCTGGCGGGCCGAGACCATCCCCGTGGAGGGCCTGCGCCCCCTGCTGGGTGTGGAGGAGTAAGCCATGAAAAACACCTTTGGCAGCGACCTTTCGCTGACCATTTTTGGCGAGAGCCACGGCAGGGCCATCGGCGCGGTGCTGGACGGCATGGCGGCGGGCGTGCCCGTGGAGGAAGCCTTTCTTGCTGCCTGCATGGACAAGCGCCGTGCCCGGGGCGACGGCCTTTCCACCCCCCGTGTGGAGGGGGATGCGGTGCAGTTCTTGTCCGGCGTGGTCAACGGCCGCACCACCGGCACCGCCATTGCCCTGATGATCGAAAACCAGAACACCCGCAGCGGCGACTATGCCAAAACGGCTGACCTGCTGCGGCCCGGCCACGCGGATTACACCGCCTACGCCAAGTACCACGGCTATCAGGATGCCCGGGGCGGCGGCCACTTTTCGGGCCGCGTCACCGCCGCGCTGGTGGCGGGCGGCGCTTTGGTGCTGGGAGCCCTGAACCGGGCCGGGATCGAGATCGTGACTCACATCGGGCGGTGTGCCGGGATCAGCGATGCCCCCTTTGCGCTGGATGATCCCGCCGCGCTGGCGGCGCAGGCCGAGGCACTGCTGAACAAGTCCGAGGGCTTTGCCCTGCTGGACGGCAGTGTGGAGGAACCCATGAAAGCCGCCATCCGTGCCGCCGGTGCCGAGGGCGACAGCGTGGGCGGCGTGCTGGAGACCGCCATTCTGGGCCTGCCCGCAGGCGTGGGCGAACCCTATTTCGACAGCGTGGAGAGCAAGCTCGCTCACCTGGCCTTCTCCATCCCGGCGGTCAAGGGCATCGAGTTCGGTTCCGGCTTCGGCTTTGCGGACCAGAAGGGCTCGGAGGCCAACGATGCCTTCCGGATGCAGGGGGAGCGCATCGTCACCGCCACCAACCACAATGCGGGCCTGAACGGCGGCATCTCCAACGGGATGCCCGTGGTGTTCCGCACGGCGGTCAAGCCTACCCCCAGCATCTACAAAACGCAGGACACGGTGGACTATATGGCAAAGAAGGACGCGGAGCTGTCCATTCAGGGCCGCCACGACCCCTGCATCGTGCCCCGGGCCGCCATTGTGCAGACCTGCGCCGCCGCGCTGGCCGTGGGCGACCTGCTCACCGCAAAATACGGCATGGCCTGGATGGAGGACCCCACCGGCTACCGCAAGGAGGTGCTGTAAATGGAATACGGACTCATCGGCGGGCGGCTGGGCCACTCCTACTCCAAGGTCATCCACGAGATGCTCTGCGGCTACCGGTACGACCTGTGCCCCCTGCCCACGGAAGAGGAAGTCCGGGCCTTTATGACCCGGCGGCAGTTCAGGGCCATCAATGTCACCATCCCCTATAAGCTGGTGGTCATGGAGTACTGCTCCTACATCGACCCCCACGCCAAGGCCATCAACGCCGTGAACACCATCGTCAACAGGAACGGCCTGCTCTACGGCTACAACACCGATTATCCCGGCTTCTCCTATCTGTGCGATGCACACGGGGTGGAGTTCAAGGACAGGACCGTGCTCATTCTGGGCACCGGCGGCACCCACAACACCACCTGGGCCGTGGCCCATGACCGGGGCGCGAAACAGATCTATACCGTCAGCCGCCATCCCGACCCCGAAAAGGGAGAGCTGACTTATGCTCAGGCCCTGACTACCGGGGCGCAAATCATCATCAACACCACGCCGGTGGGCATGTACCCCAATGTGGGCGTGAGCGCCCTGGATATCACCTCCATGCCCGGGCTGGAAGCCGTGATCGATGTCATCTATAATCCCGATAAGACCGAGCTCATCCTCCGGGCCGAGGAGCTGGGGGTGCCCGTTGCCGTCGGCGGCCTGGAAATGCTGGTGGCGCAGGCAGTGTACGCGGCAGAATTTTTCCTCGACCGCAAGTTTGAGGATGCCGGTGCCGAGATCGCCCGTGTGACCAGCGAACTGCGGCGGGAACAGCTGAACATTGCCCTCATCGGGATGCCCTCCTCGGGCAAATCCACCCTGGGCCGCGCTCTGGCGGAACGGCTGGGCAAGCGGTTCGTGGATCTGGACGAGGAGATCGTCAAGGCCGACGGTCGGAGCATCCCGGACATCTTTGCCGCTGAGGGGGAGACAGGCTTCCGGAAGCTGGAGGCCGCGCAGACCGCCCGCTTTGCCAGGGAGAACCGGCAGGTCATCTCCTGCGGCGGCGGCGTGGTCAAAGACCCGGCAAACCTCCGGGCGCTCCACGCCAACGGCATCGTGCTCTTTATCGACCGGCCGCTGGAAGATCTGCTGGTGGGCGGCGGCAGGCCCCTTTCCACCAGCCCTGAGGCCCTGAAAACCATGGAAGCCCAGCGCCGCCCGCTCTATCTGGCGGCAGCGGATGCTGTGATCCCCAACAAGACCACCCCTGCGGATGCCGTGACGGCGGCAATGGAGGCGCTGGATGAAATTTTTAGTCATTAACGGTCCCAACCTCAACCTGACCCAGTTCACGGAGCCGGGCATGGAGGGGCAGATCGATTTTAATACACTGCTGGATTATATCGAGGCGGGCTGTGCCCAGATGGATGTTCAGGTGGACTTTTTTCAGTCCAACCACGAGGGTGATCTCATCGATGAGATCCAGTCAGCGGCAGGCCGGGCCGATGGCATCATCCTCAACCCGGGCGGCTACGCCTATTACAGCGTGGCCATTCTGGAAGCGCTGCAGGTGTGCGGCGTGCCCGCCGTGGAAGTGATGCTGGCCGACCCCAGCGGCAAGGAGCCCTTCCGCAGCGTGGATGTGGTCTCCTTTGGCTGTCAGGGCCGCTTTGCAGGCGAGGGGGTCAGCGGATATCTCCATGCCTGCGCCTACCTTGTGCAGCTGCTCCGGCTGGATGGCGGCGCGCAGACGCACCTGGTGCAGTAACAACCCTCTCAGTCTCGCATTCGCTCGCCAGCTCCCCCGAAGGGGGAGCCCTTGGCAAGTAGGGCAGGCTGTGCAGCAAAACTGAAAGCATAGAGACAAAATAGAAGGGAAAAGAAACAAGATGATCATTTCGACCAAAAAAGGCACCCCCAAGGAAGAGCTGGAAAAGATCGTAGACAAATTCGAGAAGCAGGGCCTGGATGTGACCCTGATCACCGGCAAGGATTACAATGTGTTCGGTCTGGTGGGCGATACCACCAAGATCGATGAGCGCGACGTGCTGGCCAACCCCTGGATCGACAACGTCACCCGCGTGTCCGCCCCCTATAAGCGGGCCAACCGCCTGTTCCACCCCGCCGATTCCATCATCGACTGCGGCGGCGTGAAGATCGGCAGGGGCGAGAAGATCGCCGTGATGGCAGGCCCCTGCAGCATCGAGGGCGAGGAGCAGGCACTGCGCATTGCCAACGGCGTAAAGGCGGGCGGTGCAAGCCTGTTCCGCGGCGGCGCTTATAAGCCCCGCACCTCTCCCTACTCCTTCCAGGGTCTGGAGACCGAGGGCATCCTCGATATGGTCAAGGCCCGGGAGGCCACCGGAATGCCCATCGTGTCCGAGCTGATGAGCGAGGACCGGATCCCGGAGTTTGAGGAATATGTGGACGTGGTACAGATCGGTGCCCGCAACATGCAGAATTTCCAGCTGCTCAAGGCTGTGGGTAAGATGCACAAGCCTGTTCTGCTCAAGCGCGGCCTGTGCAACACCATCGAGGAGTGGATCATGTCCGCAGAGTATATCATGGCCGGCGGCAACGAGCAGGTCATTCTCTGCGAGCGGGGCATCCGCACCTTTGAGAAGTACACCCGCAACACCCTCGACCTCTCCGCTGTGCCTATCATCCACGAAAAGACCCATCTGCCCATCATCGTGGACCCCAGCCACGCCACCGGCAAGGCCAATCTGGTTGAGCCGATGATGATCGCCGCTGTGGCCGCCGGTGCCGACGGTCTGGAGGTGGAAGTCCACTATGATCCCCGCCACGCATGGAGCGATGGCGCACAGTGCCTGACCCCGGATGCCTTTGCACAGGCTATGGCAAAGTGCCGTCAGGTCGCATGGGCCATTGGCCGGGATATGTAAGATGGATGTGGTGGTAAAACGCGCCCGCGCAGTGGCGGGCAGGATCGCCGCGCCGCCCAGCAAAAGCATGGCTCACCGGGCGGTGCTCTGCGCGGCGCTGGCAAAGGGAACCTCCCATCTCCATCATCTTGCTTTCAGCAAGGATATCTCCGCCACGCTGGGCGCGGCGGCCCGGCTGTGCGCCCGTGTCACCACCGGTGAAAATGACGCGGTGGTGGAGGGGCTGGGCCGCTTTCTGCCGGTTGATGCCCCCGTGGACTGCTGTGAGAGCGGCAGTACCCTGCGCTTCCTCATCCCGCTGGCCAGCCTGACTGGGCAGGAAGTAACTTTTACGGGCCGTGGGCGGCTGATGGAGCGGCCCCAGTCGGTCTACAAAACGCTGTATCAGCAGCAGGGCCTGCGTTTTGAGCAGGGCGCGGACCGCCTGACTGTGGAAGGTGCCCTGACCCCGGGCGAGTACGAGCTGGCGGGAAACGTGTCCAGCCAGTTCATCAGCGGGCTGCTGTTTGCCCTGCCCCTGCTGGGCGGCACCAGCACCCTGCACCTCATCCCGCCTGTGGAGAGCCGGAGCTACATCGATATGACCCGCGCGGTGCAGCACGCCTTTGGCGTGGAGAGCCGCTGGCTGGATGAAAATACGCTGGAAATTCCCGGCGGGCAGCACTATCTTCCCGGTGATTACACCGTGGAGGGCGATTACAGCCAGGCGGCTTTTCCTGCCGTGCTGGGCGCTGTGACCGGCGGGGTGGCCATCACCGGCCTGTCTGAGGAGACCTTGCAGGGCGATGCCGCCATTCTGGAGATCCTCCGGCGGTGCGGTGCAAGATTCACCCGCACCGGGCAGGGCGTGGTGTTTGAAAAGGCCCCGCTCCACGGAACGGACATCGACCTTGCCGACTGCCCCGACCTTGGCCCCGTGCTGATGGTGCTGGGCCTGCTGTGTGAGGGCACCACAGTCATCCGCAACGCCGAACGTCTCCGCATCAAGGAGAGTGACCGCATCGAGGCCATGGAGACCGAGCTGCGGGCCTGCGGCGGGCAGCTGGAGAGCGAGGGCGGCACCATTACCATCCATGGCTGTGCCGGCGCGCTCCATGCCCCGGAGCAGCCGCTTTCCGGCCACAACGACCACCGCGTGGTGATGAGCCTTGCGGTGCTGGCGCTGGCCGCCGGGCTGGCCCTGCCCATCAGCGGGGCCGAGGCCGTTGCCAAGAGCTGGCCGGATTTTCTGGAAGCCATCAAGCCTTTGGGCGCGGAGGTGGAGCATGTTGGATAAATCAAAGCGTTATCTCATCGTGGGCCTGGGTCTGCTGGGCGGCAAGTACGCCCTGGAGCTGAGCAGGGCCGGGTTCCATGTGGACGGCATCAACCGCAGCGAGGGCCATCTGCAGTATGCCCTCGACCACGGCTATATCGCCAGCGGCAAGACCCACGATTTTGAGGATCTGGTGCGTCAGGCCGACCATATCATCTTCGGTTTGTACCCCACGGCCCTGCTCGAGTGGTTCCGGACCTACGGCTACCTGCTGAAGGAGGGCTGCATCTTTACCGATGTGTCGGGTGTAAAGACCGGTCTGGTGGAGCCCATTCAGGCCATGTGCAGGCCGGGCGTGGAGTTCATTGCCAGCCACCCCATGGCGGGCCGTGAGACCTCCAGCGTGGAGCACGCCGCCGAGGTGAATTTTGCCCCGGCCAACTTCATTGTGACCCCCACGGAAAAGAACACCCCGGAGGCCGTTCAGTGGGCCAGGGAGCTGGCCGAGGTGCTGGGCTTCAAGCATATCTGCACCCTGACCGTGCAGGAGCATGACAGGATGATCGGCTATGTCAGCCAGCTCTGCCATGCCATCGCCGTCAGCCTGATGTGCGCCAACGACAATACCTCGCTGTGCGAGTACACCGGCGATTCCTTCCGGGACCTGACCCGCATTGCACGCATCAACGATAAGATGTGGGCGGAGCTGTTCCTCTGGAACAAGGAAAACCTCATCTCCGAGATCGACCAGTTCAGCGGGGCGCTGAACGAGATGCGCAACGCCCTTGTGGCCGATGACCGGGAAAAGCTGGAGGAGATGTTCCGCCTGTCCACCCAGCGCCGTGCGGCGTTTGATAAGAAAGCGCCGTAACCTTTTCAGCACACAGCATTGCTGTTTTTTTTCAGCTCCCCTGCTGGGGAGCTGGAAGCGAGACTGAGAGGTTTGGCACAACACGAAAAAATGAGGTGTACCGAATGCCCAAACAGGAAGGCCAGAAATCCAAGCTGCTGGCGCTATTGCGCATTTTTGAGCAGCAGACCGATGAAAACCACCTGCTGAACGTGCCGCAGCTGGTGGAGCTGCTGGAGGCGCAGGGCATCCGCTGCGAGCGCAAGAGCGTGTACAGCGATATTGAGGCACTGGGTGCGCTGGGCTATGATATCAAGCTGCGCCGGGGCCGGGGCGGCGGGTATTTCCTTGCCAGCCGCACCTTTGATCTGGCGGAGCTCAAGCTGCTGGTGGATGCCGTGCAGGCAAGCCGGGTGGTATCCGGCACCACGAGCAGGCGGCTGATCCACAAACTGGAAAAGCTCTGCTCCAACTACGAGGGCAGCCAACTGCAGCGTCAGGTCTATGTGGAGGGCCGCCCCAAGACCGACAGCAAGAGCCTGCTGTACAGCATCGATGCCCTGCACGAGGCCATCAACAACGGTAAAATGGTGGAGTTCCTCTACAGAAAAGCCGACAGCCGCGAGAAAGAGAAAAGGACCGTCAGCCCGTGGCAGCTGGCCTGGGAGAACGGGTGCTACTACCTCATTGCCTTTGCCGATGAAAAGGGCATCCGCCATTATCGGGTGGACAAGATGAGCGGGGTCCGGGTGCTGGATGCGCCCCGGCGGGGTCAGGAGCAGTTTGCGGATCTTGACCTGCCTGCCTATCTGCGCAAGCACTTTGGAATGTACGGCGGGCCGGAGCATCGCGTTACCCTGCGGTGCACCGCGGATCTGGAAGGTGCCATGCGGGAGCGCTTTGGCGCAACGCCCATGTTCCTGCCCGAGGAGAATGGCTGTTTCCATTTCGATGTCCCCATCTGCGTCAGTGACCAGTTCTATGGCTGGGTCTGCGGCTTTGGCGGCAAGATAGAAGTGGTTGCCCCGCCCGAAGTGCGGCAGGGAATGCGGGAGATGACCGCCCGGCTGGCAGAACAGCATCAATAACAAAAAAGGACTGCGAAAGCAGTCCTTTTTGCGTGTTCACGGTTCCTTCAATTCCAGATCACTGGGCAGGAGGAGGTCCAGCGCGGCAGCGGGCTCGGCGACAAGGCGGCGGCTCTGGTGGAAGATGGCCTTTTCCAGTGTGTTGCGGGCAAGGCGGCCATTGCCGGCGGTGCGGGCATCGGATTCCTGCCAGCGGGCATAATAGCCCAGCAGGGGTTCGGTGCAGGCTTCGGCCAGGGTGTAGCCCTTGTTTTTGGCAAGGACCTGGGTGATCTGCAGCAGCTCCACGGCGGTGTAGTCCGGGAACTCGATCCGGTTGGGAAAACGGCTGGCAAGGCCGCTGTTGGCGGTGAGGAAGGTCTCCATCTCCCTGGTGTAACCTGCCAGAATGACCACCAGCTCATCCCGGTGATCCTCCATCCCCTTCACCAGCGTGTCGATGGCTTCCAGCCCGAAGCTGTCCTGTTCGCCGCGGTAGAGGCTGTATGCCTCGTCAATGAAGAGCACACCACCCAGAGCGCTCTCGATGACGCTGTTGGTCAGGGGGGCGGTGTGGCCGGTGTAGCGGCCCACCAGGTCGGCACGGGTCACCTCCACCAGCTGGCCGCCCTTGAGGGCACCGATGGCTTTCAGATACCGTGCCACCAGCCGGGCAATGGTGGTCTTGCCGGTGCCGGGGTTGCCCGTGAAGATCATGTGCATCGAAAGGCTGGCAGTCTTGAGCCCGGCGGCGGCGCGGCGCTGCTGCACCTGCAGGTTGTCGGCCAGACCGAACACATATTCCTTGACCGGGGCAAGGCCCACCAGCTCGTTGATCTCGGCGCGGATGGCATCCAGCGCGCCGGTGTAGGCGGCAGGCAGCAGGTCGAACAGGGGCTGGTCTGCGCCGTCGTTCAGACGGAACTGCACCCCTTCCGGCCCGGCGGTCAGGGTCACGGTGCCGGTAAGGGTTTCATCGGTCCGCAGACAGTATTCGCTCAGGGCGCGGAAGATGCGGTCGGTGCACGCGGAAAGGCCTGCCGCACCCTTCTGTGCGGTGCACTGGGCCGCGACATAGTCCCGCACATCGGCCCCGGCGGAAAGGGTCAGCCCCAGCCGGGTGCGGATCTTCTGGGCCAGCGCGTTGAGCTGCTGTGCGGCAAGGGCAGCCAGATCCTCCCGGGTGTAGGAGGCCGTCTCGCAGACATCCCCCAGTGCCGACACCAGCGCCGCACCGAATTTGTCAGCCAGTGCCTCCCGGCCCTTGTGGGAGTAGAAGATGAGGTATTTGCCGCAGGGGTCGATGCGGCTGACGGCTCCCGGGGCCAGCGCCGTGCCTGCATCCACAAGGATACCCTCTTTGTTCACAAGATACCGGCTGGACAGGGGGGCGCTGCCCTTGACGGCCAGATCAGACAGGGTCTTCAGAAAGCCGGGATAACAGCTCTCATAGTGCTCAAAGGCAAGGATCTCCCCGGGTGCGTGCAGGGCGGCGTAGAGGTCCTGCAGGAAGAGCTTCTCGGCTCCGGAATTGGGATAAAGGGCCAGATCCAGCGTGGCGATCCTGTCGCTCTGCAAAAGGCCCCGGGCCGCCATGCAGCGGGCAGTTTCTTCCAGTGCAAAATGCCTGCCTGTGCCTGCCCCGCCTGTGAGCAGGATGACGTTGCGGGCGGCGGGGGCTTCGGTGCCAAGCACAAAGGGGCGGCGCATGGCCCGCACCACGCTGTCCACAAAAGCATCCTGCCCCAGCACCGTCTGCTTGACCTCGGCGGCAAGGCCTTCAAAGCTGCCCAGGTGCTCCGGCTTCACGTCGGTGGTGCCCCTGGCCAGCAGGCCTTCGTCCTCCATGTCCCGCAGCATCTGGCGGCTGCTTTCCAGCGCGGCGGCGGTGGCATCGCTCTGGGTTTTGAGCTGGGCGTTCTGCTGCTTCAACAGCTCGTCCAGCCGTTTCTGCTGTTCCAGAAGCGCCGCGTTCAGGTCAGGCAGGGCGGCGCTGCCGCCTGTTTTGGGGGCAGAAGCGCCGGGGGCGGCCTTGAATCTGCCCCCCGGGCCGAACACGCCGTTCATCAGACTTTCCCAATCATCGGTGTATGCCATAAAACTTCCCTCCGTGCAGTGTTTTTTCTTTCAGTATAGTGGAGTCTGGTACGTTTTGCAAGGAAAGGGTTGAAATAAAGGACAAAGTTCGTTACACTATTATCAAATGAAAGGATGAATTGCCATGGAGCCAAGAACACCTGCTGAATGGAAGACGCTGTTTGAGAGCGAAGCCTTTGCCCGCCAGACGGAATACTACGGCCCGCTGGGGGTGGAGTATACCCCCGCCGGGACACACCTGCGTCTGTGGGCTCCCACGGCAAAACAGGCAGCAGTGAACCTGTACCGCCGGGGCACCGGCGGGGCCTGTGTGGGCACCCTGCCCCTGCAGCAGCAGGACAAGGGCGTGTGGAGCATCTATCTGCCCGGCGACCAGCACGGAAAATACTACGATTTCACCCTTACCACCCCGTTTGGCACCTGCAATGCAACGGACCCCTACGCCCGCTCGGCAGGGGTGAACGGGGTGCGCAGCATGATCTTTGACCCGGCCCGGGTAGACCCGCAGGGCTGGGAGCGGGATGTGCGGCCGGTGATCCCACCGGCCCGGCGCAGCGTTTGGGAGGTCAACGTCCGGGATTTCTCGCAGGACCCGGCCAGCGGTGTGCACACGGCCTGGCGGGGCAAATTTCTGGCCTTTACCCAGCAGGGCACGACCCTGAGCAGCGACGGCATCCACCCCACCTGCCTGAATTACCTCAAGCGGCTGGGGGTGAGCTATGTCCAGCTCATGCCAATCTTCGATTTTGGCAGCGTGGATGAGAGCCGCCCCCTGACCCGGCAGTATAACTGGGGCTACGACCCCACCAACTTCAATGTGCCCGAGGGCAGCTACTCCACCGACCCCACCCGGGGTGAGGTGCGGGTGCGGGAGTGCAAGCAGATGATCGCGGCCCTCCATGCGGCGGGCATCGGCGTTGTAATGGACGTGGTGTATAACCACATGTATCGTTCCGATAATGTGCTGAACCGGGTGGTGCCCCTCTACTACTTCCGCCAGAACGACGACGGTTCCCTCTCCAACGGCAGCGGCTGCGGCAACGAGTTTGCCTCCGAGCGGCCCATGGCCCGGCGCTATCTCATTGATTCGGTGCTCTACTGGGCACGGGAATATCACATCGACGGCTTCCGGTTTGACCTGATGGGCCTGTATGACGTGGAGACCATGAACCTCCTCCGGGCTGAACTGGACAAGCTGCCCGGCGGGCGGGATATTCTGATGTACGGTGAGCCGTGGCAGGGCGGCTGCAGCGCCCTGCACCGGTACGAGGCCAACAAGAACAACCTGAATATGCTGAACGAGCGCATCGGCATCTTTTGCGACAACACCCGGGATGCCATCAAGGGCGGCTGCTTCGATGCCCGGGAGCCGGGCTATGTGGAGGGCAAGCCCGGGAGTTTCTGGGATATCGGTGCTTCGGTGGCGGCGTGGTGCCGCAGTGAGAAGCTGCCGCCCCACGCCCCGGGGCAGATCATCAGCTACGTTTCGGCCCACGACAACTTCACCCTGTGGGATAAGCTCCTGATGGTGCGCTACGCCCGCCCGGAGTTTGCCGCTGTGGACAAGACCGCCCTGGCCCAGAACCGGCTGGCAGCGGGCATCTACCTGACCAGCATGGGCCTGCCTTTCTGGCAGGCGGGCGAGGAGTTTGCCCGCACCAAGAAGGGGCAGGGCAACAGCTACCGCTCCAGCCCGGCCCTCAACCGGCTGGACTGGCACCGGGCCGAACAGTTCCACAGCCTTGTGGATTACTACCGCGGGCTCATTGGTCTGCGGGCGGCGTTCCCCCGGCTGGGCGCGCTGGACAAGGCCAGCCCTGCCGCCATCGAGTTCTTCCCGCTGGAACAGCCTCTTGTGGGCTGGCGGCTCCCCGCCCAGTGGGGCGACGGCGCAGCGTGGAGCGCCTTGTGCGTCTACTATAACCCCACCGAGACGGCGCAGGTCGTCACCCTGCCCGGCGGCAGCTGGAAGCTGCTGAGCGACGGCATCTCCTCCAGCCTGTGGCGGGGCAGCAGCCGCATCTGCACCGGCCAGACCGTCCTCCTGCCCCTGAGCGCCACCGTGTTCGGGCAGGTATAAAAATACGGTCTGCCGTTGCTTGACAAACCGTTAAAAATTGACTATACTACAAATAGAAAAGGCGCTGGCCCGCAAACGACTAGCTCCTTACCTGGTGATCAAGAAAAATGACCGTTCAAGTTGGGGAACTGTGAGGCGGTCATTTTTTCTTGCGTTTTTTATCGCTTGTGGCGATTTTCCATGTAATCTGAAACGTTACGAAGATGGTTCCGCCGATCAGCGTCAGCAACACTGCAACATCCGAAAAACTCATGGCTCTCACCCCCTTTCTGCCCGTAAGCGTCCGGGGAGTGGCAACTTCTCAAGAAAAATGCCTTACCCGGCGTTTGGGCCGGTAAGGAGCAGCCGCCTGCGTTGTGGACACAGCGCCTTTGCTGTCATCTCTGACAGCGAGTTTAGTATACCATAACTTTCGACAACCTGCAATTGAAAATCCCCTGACCAGTTCAACGCCGGTCAGGGGATTTTTGATTTATGGATCAGGAAAAAGATTGGGAAGAATCAGGAGTTTTTCTGTGCCTGTTGGGTCTGGGCGTTCTTTTCGCCCAGGGTCAGGCTGACGGTCTGCATCTGGCCTTCCCGGGCCACGGTGATGGAAAGGGTATCACCGGCGGCATGCTGCTGGATCAGGGTGCCAAGGTCGTCCTTCTGGGCGATCTCAGTGCCGTCGATGCTTACGATGCGGTCACCGGTCTTCAGACCGGCCTTGTCGGCGGGGCCGCCCTGCACAACATCCACAACGTAAACGCCGTAGGCAGTGACGTTGAGCTGTGCGGCGGTCTGGGCATCGGTCACAGCCAGATAAGTGATGCCCATGTAGGGGCGGCCGGAGACATAGCCGTTCTCCAGCAGATCCTGTGCCACCTTGATGGCATCGTTGATGGGGATGGCGAAGCCCAGACCCTCCGCATCGCTGGAGGAGGACTTTGCGTTGACCAGACCGATGAGCTCACCGTTCATGTTGAACAGGCCGCCGCCGGAGTTGCCGGGGCTGACAGAGGCATCCATCTGGATCAGGGACATGGTGTTGGTGGAGCTGGTGCCCTGGATGGTCACGCTGCGGTTCAGGGCGCTGACGATGCCGCTGGTCACGGTGCCGCCCAGCTCACCCAGCGGGTTGCCCACGGCCAGCACGCTCTCGCCCACGGCAAGGCTGTCGCTGTTGCCAACGGTGGCGGGGGTCAGGTCAGTGGCATCGATCTTGAGGACAGCCACGTCGCTGGTGTCATCCTCGCCCACCACAGTGGCAGGGTAATCGGTATCGCCGATGGTTACGGTGATGTTGGACGCGCCGGACACAACGTGCGCACAGGTCAGGATATAGCCGTCGGAGCTGATCACGACACCGCTGCCAGCACCGCTCTCCACCTGGTTCTGGCCGTACCAGGACCACTGGGAGTAGACCACCTGTTCGGTGGTGATGACCACAACGCTGGGGCTGACCATCTCAGAGACCTGAGCGGTGGTCATGCCGGAAGCAGTGTTCACTGCGGAGGCAGAGCCGGAATCACTGCTGGACGTGGAGGAAGGTGCCACCTGCTGGATGACCACCTTGCCGCCTGTGTTGCCCACCTGGGCTCCCACAAAGCCGCCGACAAAGCCCATGGCTGCGGCCAGCACCAGTGCAACTGCACTGCGGGCGATATTGCCATTTTTCCGGCGGCGCTTTTTGGGAGGCTGCTTGGGGCTTCCCTGTGCGGCCTGATACCGGGGGTCTTCCGGAGGCGGCACCGCGCCGCCATCGCTGCCGCTGTTCGGCTCGGCCTGGGGGGCGGCCTGTGCGGCCTCGCCGTAGGTGCCTGCCGTGTTGGCGGTGTTCATGCCGGAGGAGCCAACGTTGGGGTAGCCGGTCTCGCCGGTCTGGCTATGTTCAGAGGAATAATCGTATTCCCACTTGTTCTCGTTATCCATACTGGTTACTTCCTTTCTCAAAGGGAATGGTTCGGAGGGGGCGCTTCTGCCGCACCTCCTTGGAACTGTTTCTATTGTATCCGGTAATTGTGAAAAGGAATCGCTGACCGGGTGAAGAATATGTGAAATAAGGTCGCAGCGGGAAGCCTTGACAGCGGCGCGGGGGCTTGGTATTTTAAGGGTGCAGCGCAGAAGCCGGCAGCGTTGCGAAACCTCTCCGTCATCTTCGCTTTGCTCGATGCCACCTCTCCTAGTAGGAGAGGCCTTGGCATACCGTCGCGTTTTCGTGGGTCGGCGCTTCGCTCCTGTTTGCCCTGCGGCAGGTATTGGTTTTGGAGCGTCAGCGATTATTGCGAAAAAACGAATCTTCTGCCAAGGGCTCCCCTACTAGGGGAGCTGTCGCGGCAGCGCCCGCGACTGAGAGGTTTAGCCCAGCAGGGCAAGCCCGCGAAAAGGAGCAAATTATGAAACTGGAAAAGATTCAGGGCGGTTATGCCCTGTATAAAGAGAAAACCATCATTGGCACCTGCCAGGCCCGGCCCACGGAGCAGGGCGCGGACATCACTGCCCTGACCATTGTGCCGGAATGGCGGCGCAAGGGCTACGGCTCCTACCTGTTAAAAGAGGTATTGCGCAGCCTGGGCGGCTATGACAAAGAGAGCGCCACGGTGTTCACGGCTCCTCTGCCTGCCGATGCGGGGGAGCGGGCCTTCTGGGCAAAGTTCGGCTTTGCGGCAGAGGGCAGCGGCCTGTGCCGCCGCCGCACCCCCGACCTGACGGCCGTGAAGCTTGTGCAGGACTTCCTCGCCGCGCGGCTGGCTGACCCCAGGCTCTGCATCGATGCCACCTGCGGCAACGGGGGCGACACGGCCTTTCTCTGCCGCCTTGTGGGCAAAGAGGGCCGGGTGCTGGGCTTTGACATCCAGCCGGAAGCCATTGCCTCCACCCGGCAGAACCTTGCACGGAAGGGCCTTACGGCAGAGCTTCACTGTGACAGCCACGCCAACCTCTTACAATATGTACAGCCCGGCACCATTGATGCCGTGATGTTCAACTTCGGCTGGCTGCCCGGTGCCGACCACGGGGTGTTCTCCCACGCCCAAAGCAGCATCCCGGCGCTGGAGGCCGCCCTCGAGGCCCTGCGGCCCGGCGGGGTGCTCAGCGCCATCCTGTACAGCGGCAAGGTCATCGGCTCCGACGAAAAGACCGAGATCCTCCAGTGGATGCGCTCCCGGCCCCTGAAACAGTGCACCGCCCTTGTCTGCGACTTTGCCAATTGGGCCGATACCGCCCCCTTGCCCTGCTTCCTCCTGAAAAAATAACAAAAACTCTTGCATCTAGGTGGAATTGCTGGTAAAATATAAGTTGTGTGTAATTTTGGAGGGCAGGTTCTGCTCTGTACAACCTCTCAGCCTTCGCCGTGACTGAGAGGTTGTACAAAGACGAAGCCTGCCCAAGAGCAAGAAACTATGGGAGCTTCCGATGTAAGTGCATCTTTGTTTTGACAAATATCCCCCATCAATTCAGGAGAAATCAATATATGACAAATCGTGAAGAGATCGAGCGCCGCCGGACGTTTGCGATCATCAGCCACCCCGATGCCGGCAAAACGACCCTGACCGAAAAGCTGCTGCTGTACGGTGGAGCCATCAATCAGGCCGGTTCCGTCAAGGGCAAGCAGAGCGCCAAGCACGCTGTGTCCGACTGGATGGATATCGAAAAGCAGCGCGGTATTTCTGTCACTTCCTCTGTCCTGCAGTTCAACTATGCAGGCAAGTGCGTGAACATTCTGGATACCCCGGGCCATCAGGACTTCTCGGAGGATACCTACCGTACCCTGATGGCAGCGGACTCCGCTGTCATGGTCATCGATGCGGCAAAGGGCGTTGAGGCCCAGACCATCAAGCTGTTCAAGGTCTGCACCCTGCGCCACATCCCCATCTTCACCTTCATCAACAAGATGGACCGCGAAGCCCGCGACCCCTTTGAGCTGATGGAGAACATCGAGGAGATCCTGGGCATCAAGACCTACCCCATGAACTGGCCCATCGGCTGCGGCAAGGAGTTCAAGGGCGTGTTCGACCGCAACACCCGCAAGGTGCTGGCATTCTCCAGCGACGGCCGCGCCAACGGCGTGAAGAAGGTGGATGAGACCGAGGCCGAGCTGGGCGATCCCGCACTGGACGAGCTGCTCACCCCCTACCTGCACCAGCAGCTGGTGGATGAGATCGAGCTGTTGGACGGCGCTGCCGAGGAATTTGACCTCGACAAGGTGCTGCGCGGCGAGCTGAGCCCCGTGTTCTTTGGTTCTGCTCTGACCAACTTTGGCGTAGAGCCTTTTCTGGAGAACTTCCTGCGGCTCACCCCCACCCCGCTGGCCCGCGTGGACAGCCTGACCGGCGAGTCCGTGGATCCCTGCCGTGACGAGTTCTCGGCCTTCATCTTCAAGATCCAGGCCAACATGAACAAGGCCCACCGTGACCGCATCGCCTTTATGCGCATCTGCTCCGGCAAGTTCGAGCGCGGCATGGAGGCCTTCCATGTGCAGGAGGGCAAGAACATCAAGCTGGCCACCGGCACCCAGCTGATGGCGCAGGACCGCGCCATCGTGGACGAGGCCTACGCCGGCGATATCATCGGCCTGTTCGACCCGGGCATCTTCTCCATCGGCGACACGTTGTGCACCGGCAAAAAGAAGGTCCAGTTCGCAGGCATCCCCACCTTCTCGCCGGAGCACTTTGCCCGCATTGAGCAGAAGGACACCATGAAGCGCAAGCAGTTCGTGAAGGGCATGGAGCAGATCGCGCAGGAGGGTGCCATCCAGATCTTCCGCGAAGTGGGCGGCGGCATGGAAGAAGTGGTGGTCGGCGTGGTCGGCGTGCTGCAGCTGGAAGTGCTGGAGTACCGCCTGAACACCGAGTACAACGTGGAGATCCGGATGCAGCAGCTGCCCTTTGAGCAGCTGCGCTGGGTGAAGAACGACCCCGACACCTACAACCTGCGCGACCTGGATCTGACCAGCGATACCAAGGCTGTGGAGGATATGAAGGGCAACCGTCTGCTGCTGTTCACCTCTGATTGGGCCGTCCGCTGGGCCGAGACCCACAACGACACGCTGGAATTGAGCGAGTTCGGCAATATCTGATTGGAAAAAAGAGGGCTGCTGTGCGGAGCTGACTCGCACCGCAGTTCTCTTTTTTATAAAAAGCAAAAAATACAACAAAAGATGCCAGCCTCTGTATGAATGGTTCCCATTGCGGGGAACACTGCTGGCATGGAGGGAAACGTATATGGAAAACCTGAACATTGGCCGCAGCGGCATCGAAGTGCCTTTTCTGGGCATGGGCACCTGGGCCATCGGCGGCGGCAGCTGGTGGGGCGACAACGATGATGCCCTTTCGGTCAAAGCCATCCAGACTGCTGTGGAGCAGGGCATCCGGTGGATCGACACCGCGCCCATCTACGGCCTGTACCACAGCGAGACCGTGGTGGGTGAGGCCCTGAAGCACATCGACCGGGACAAGGTGGTGCTCTCCACCAAATGCGGCCTGGAGTGGCGGCACGAAACGCCGGTGCTCCACAAGGTCGTGGACGGCACCGCCGTCTACCGGGACCTCTCGGCGCAGAGCATCATTGAGGACGTGGAGGACAGCCTGCGCCGCCTGGGCACCGACCACCTGGATGTGCTGTACACCCACTGGCAGAGCCCGGACCTCGGCCTCTATCCGCTGGAGGAGACCGTGGAGGCCATGATGAAGCTGAAGGAGCAGGGCAAGATCCGCGCCATTGGTGCGTCCAACGTGACGGCGGATCTCATCCGGGGCTATTGCCGGTACGGCCAGCTGGATGTCATTCAGGAGAAGTACAGTCTGCTGACCCGCCGCATCGAAAAGCAGCTCCTGCCCACCTGCAGGGAGCTGGGTGTTTCGGTGCAGGCCTACTCCCCGCTGGAGCAGGGTCTGCTCACCGGCAAGGTCACCATGGAGACCACTTTCCCCGAGGGCAGCACCCGGAACAGCAACCCCAGCTTCCAGCCTGCCCGCAGGAAGCAGGCGCTGGACCTGCTGGCCAAGTGGGACGACCTGACCGGGAAATACGACTGCACTATGGCCCAGCTGGTCATTGCCCTGACGGCCCGGATGATCCCCGGCCTGCATGTGCTGTGCGGTGCCCGCACCCCGGAGCAGGTGCTGGACAATGCCGGTGCACTGAATATCAAACTGGACGGCGCGGATGCCGTCCGCATGAAGTGGGACGTGGATGCCATTTCCTGAGCCGGTGCTTCAGAACAAAAGCAGATAACCAAAAAGGGACGATGCCGCAAAAGCATCGTCCCTTTTTGGTTATCTGTGCTCCTTCAGCTGGCAGAGGAAGTCATCGGCTTCGATGGCCTCCGGGGTGAAGGAATTGTTCTTCCACCAGCTGACCAGCGCGGTGGCAATGGTCAGGCCGGTGGAGACCAGCTGCTCCAGCTCTGCCGATTCAATGGGCAGGACACGGTGGCCGGTGGCGCTGAGCACCTGATTGGTCAGCGCCAGTGCCAGCGCCGCCGTGCGGGCCAGCGTGGCGGGAGAGATCTTGCATTTCTTCATGGGGAACTCCTTTCTTTTATAGGATGATACGGTCGAGCCCCGCCCGGTGGAGCAGGGCGGGATAATCCTTTTCGGTGCGGCTCAGGTCCACGGGGCCGGAGATGCCGGGTACCCTGCCCCTGCTGGTGTACTGCCACATCCCGTGCCTGCGGGCCGGGCGTTTGCCCCGGTAGTCCGCCAGCCAGAGGTCGAAGGGGGCCAGTGTGTCCATGTGCAGGGCGGTATCTGCAAAATGGGTGTAGGTGTATACCATGGCGTACAGGCCCCAGTGCTCCAGCTGCCGCGCCGCCCCGGCAACAAGGGCGGAGAGCGCGTCCGGTGTCAGAGCACGCAGGCGGGCATCCTCCACGTCGATGGCAGCAGGCAGCTGAAGCCGCTTTCCCCTGAGGGCATCGTGCAGGAGGGCCAGCTCGGCATCCCGCTGTGGGGCGGTAACGGCACAGCTGTAATAGTAGACCCCCACCGGGATGCTCAGCCGGATGCAGGCAGAGTAGTTTGTTTCAAACATGGGGTCGATGTAGGGCGTGCCGCTCCTGCTGCCCAGTGCGCGCAGCATCACGCCGTGGACCCTGCCGCTGGCTTTTACGGTATCCCAGTCTATGCTGCCCTGCCAGCGGGAGACATCCAGCACCGTGAACATCAGGTGGCCTCCAGCAGAGTCTTGAGGGCGGCGGGAGTGACGGTGTCCACCACCAGACTGCCATCGCTGCGGATGGACAGCACCCGCAGGAGGGCACCAGCCTGCGGGGCCACCGGGGCAGGCAGCGCGCCTACGTCCTGCGCGTCCAGCACCACCGCGCCGCCTTTGCCGTTGACACTGAGCAGGGTGCCGTCCTCGGGCGCAAAGGATTCGGCGCGCAGGGCGGCGCTCTCGGCGCGGGAAGCCGAGGTCGCGGCACGGCTGCCATTCAGTGCTGCCCGCTCGGCAGCGTCGGCAGCGGCCTGCGCCTGCCGGGCGGCACTGGCCTCACTGGCGGCACTGTTCTGGGCCGCCTGCACCGCAGCATCGGCCTGCCCCGATACCTGGGCGATGAACTGCTCGTACACCGAGGGACTGGGCTCCTCCTCGGTGCCGTCGGTGGGCAGGATGTCGTAGACATCATACCGGCCTGGGCGGGTGTAAGCGGTATAGCCGCTGCCGTCGGTGGCGGCCAGCATCCATTGCCCGGCGGGCCAGCCCGTGAAGCTGCGGCCCACGGGCGCGCTGTGCGCTGCATCCAGCACAAGGGGTGCGGCAAGGGTGCCGTCGCTGTGGCGGATGTGCAAGGTGACGCTGCACCCGGCCCATTCCGCAGGCAGCTGGAACACCAGCCGGTCCACGCCCTCGGCGTTCTGTGCGCCCAGGTGCAGCCGGGCGGGCTGGGCTGTGAATTCGGTGCCGCCCAGCGTGCGGGGAGTGATCTTGATCTGCATAAAAACCTTCCTTTCTTCTTTTTGACCCCATTGTACCGGTTTGCGGCAGGGCACGGAAGTGTGGTCTTTTTTTATGGCGTTTTTTACCTTTCGGCATTTTGCTGGAAGCCGGTTTTTGACAGAAACTGCGGAGAAACTCCCCGTTATTTCCGGCAGGAAAACAGCGGGGAATTTGTGCCGCAAAATGTCGGATTACGCATGATTGATGCGCCGGAATGTGCAAAAGAGCCCGGCGATTTCTCCCCGGGAAACAGACTTGAAATGTTAAAAAATTATGAACGAATACGACCAATTTTTTGGGAAAATTTCAGAAGGAAACGCTCGAAATCATTCTGAATCAAGGAAAACAATGTACAGATTGCACAAAAAACTATGTGAAACAATTGTCAAGCCGAAGCGCGCGGATTTGACAAATGGGCCGTCGTCTGCTAAAATAGTGCCCGCTCAACGGATCATACACACGTTGGAGCGTCTAAATTTTATTTCTCAGGAAGTAAAACGCCGTATAAAAAGACGGCCCTTTGCAGGGAAAAATGCCCTGCGCTTTGCGGGCAAAGGAAGAGCCCGCCGCATTCCAAAATGATGAAAAGAGAGGAGTTGTCTCGTATCGCTTCCGTCAAATTTCAAAAAGCATTGTCTGACCGCGCTCGTGCGGTCACACCCCGTGTGCTGGCGTTCTGCGTCATGGCAGTGAGCCTTGTGTTCACTTTGGCCGTGACCGCCGCGAATCTGCGGCTGACCTACGTCACCGACTCCGATGGTGCGCGTCAGCTGGTGGTCAGCAGTGAGACTGACCCTGCCCGCGTCATGAGCCTTTCCGGCATTGAGGCCGAAGAGGGCGACCACGTTTACTACACCGCGTTCAGCGGCAATCTTGCCACCCTGAACATTGAGCGGGCCTTCACCGTGAACATCCAGGCCGACGGCCAGGAGTACCCGGTGAAGATGGCCTTTGGTACCGTTGCCGAAGCGCTGGAGCGCGCCGGCATCACCCTGGAGGCAGATGACTACACCGAGCCTGCGCTGGATCAGCTGGTCACTGCGGGCAGTGAGATCACGGTGCACCGGGTGGACTACCAGGACAAGGTGGAGACCCAGACCATCCCCTACGACACCCAGTATGTCTACACCAGCCTGTACTTCCGCAACACCGGCCGGGCCACCACCCTGCAGCATGGGGCGGAGGGCCAGCAGACCGTGACCACCCGCGAAAAGTATGTGGACGGCGAGCTGGAAAACAGCATGGTGGTGGATGTAACCACCACGGTGGAGCCCACCGACCATGTCATCAAGACCTATGGTGCCGGTGCGCCCGTTTCTCCCCTGACCGGGCCGGACGGCACCACCAACGCCCCCGCCTCGTACAGCCAGGTCCTCACCGGTAAGGCCACGGGCTATTATTCCCGCACGGGCAAGGGCTCGTCGGGCCTGGGCCTGGGCTACGGCACCGTTGCCGTTGACCCCAGCGTCATCCCCTATGGCACGCTGCTGTACATCACTTCCACGGACGGCAGCTTTGTTTACGGTTATGCCGTTGCCACCGACACCGGTATCGCGGTGCAGAAGGGCCAGATCCTGGTGGATCTGTTCTATGAGACCTACGCAGAGTCGGTCATCAACGGAGCCATTCAGGTCAACGTTTACGTTGTAGGCTGAACCGCATAGCACACGGAAAAATTTGAAAAAGCACCCGCTTCAGTTTCCTGGATTTGCAGGAAAAATGAGGCGGGTCTTTCTTTTTGCCCTATATTCTGTAAAGTTTGCCGAGAATTCTTGTGTAAAATTGGATAAGTTGACCACAATGAAAAAATATTGACGAAAAGATTATAGTAGATTTTGACGGAAAGCCCTTGAAAAATCGGACAAAATTCTTTAATATAAGAGAGTACAAAGGTATAGGCTCACTGCGGCCTGTACGGGGAGGAGCTGTTTATGAGACCGACGGAAGAAAAGATCCAGAAAGATCCCTCGGATCTGCCGATTTATCTGTTCAAGCAGGGCAACAACTGCGAAGCATACCGTTACTTTGGTGCACACCTTGAGACCCGCGCCGGAGAGTCCGGTGTGGTGTTCCGTGTTTGGGCACCCCATGCAGCCGCCATCAGTGTGGTGGGCGATTTCAACAGCTGGAAGCCGGGCAGCCACCCGATGCGCAAAGTGGATGGGGATTCTGTCTGGGAGCTGTTCATCCCCGGCGTAAAGGAATACGATGTCTACAAGTACTGTGTGACCACCCGGGGCGGCGACCTGATCTACAAGGCCGACCCCTATGCGTTCCACGCGGAGACCCGGCCCTCCAACGGCAGCAAGGTCTACGATATCACCGGCTTTGCCTGGCACGATGATGCCTGGCAGACTGCTCAGAAAAAGGCGGACGTGATCAACGGCCCGATGAACATCTACGAGATGCACGCGGGCAGCTGGAAGCTGAAGGACGAGAAGGTCCCCTATAACTATTCCGAGCTGGCCGACGAGCTGATCCCCTACATCCGGGAGATGGGCTACACCCATGTGGAGCTTCTGCCCGTGATGGAGTATCCCTTCGACGGCAGCTGGGGCTACCAGGTCACGGGCTATTTTGCCCCCACCAGCCGCTACGGTACCCCCAAGGACTTCATGGCCTTTGTGGACAAGATGCATGAGGCCGGCATCGGTGTCATCATGGACTGGGTGCCCGCCCACTTCCCGAAGGATGGCTTCGGCCTGTACAACTTTGACGGAGAGGCCTGCTACGAGGACCCCAACCCCAAGCGCGGCGAGCATAAAGAATGGGGCACCATGGTGTTCGACTTCGGCCGCAACGAGGTGCAGAGCTTCCTGATCTCCAGCGCCCTGTACTGGCTGGAGCAGTACCACATCGATGGTCTGCGCGTGGATGCCGTGGCCTCCATGCTGTATCTGGATTACAACCGCAAGCAGGGCGAATGGGAGCCCAATAAGAATGGCGGCAAGGAGAACCTGGAAGCAGTTGCTTTCCTGCGCAAGCTGAACGATACGGTTCTGGGCCGCCACCCCCACAAGTGCATGATCGCGGAGGAGTCCACCGCATGGCCCATGGTCACCAAACCGGCCAGCGACGGCGGCCTGGGCTTCAACTTCAAGTGGAACATGGGCTGGATGAACGACATGCTCAGCTACATGAAGACCGACCCGCTCTTCCGCGCGGGCAACCACAACAAGGTCACCTTCAGCTTCTTCTATGCCTTCAGCGAAAACTTTGTGCTGCCCATCAGCCACGATGAAGTGGTGCACGGCAAGGGCAGCCTGATCAACAAGATGCCCGGCGAGTACGATGCCAAGTTTGCCAACCTGCGCACCTTCTTCGGCTACATGATGGCCCACCCCGGCAAGAAGCTGCTGTTCATGGGGCAGGAGTTTGGCCAGTTCACGGAGTGGAACGAGGAAAAGCAGCTGGATTGGATGCTGCTGGACTACGACAAGCACACCGAGCTGCAGAACTACGTCAAGACCCTGAACGCCTTCTATAAAGAGCACCCCGCCTTCTGGCAGATCGATTACAGCTGGGAGGGCTTCCAGTGGATCGTGCCCGATGACTCCAAGCAGAGCGTGATCGCCTTCCTGCGCAAGGACGCAAACGGCAAGCAGATCCTGGTGGTCTGCAACTTCAACCCCGTCCTGCGCGAGGGCTATACCCTGGGCGCACCCGTGGCAGGTACATACAAGGAAGTGCTGAACAGCGATGACGAGGCCTTCGGCGGTTCCGGCGCGGTCCATAACAAGTCCGTGCGCACCCACAAGAAGCCCCTGCATGGCTTTGAGCAGAGCATTACCATCACCCTGCCGCCCATGAGCACCCTGTATTTTGAGGTGCCCACCAAGCGCACCCGCAAGGCAGCAGATCCGGCCGAGACGGCTGATTCCGTGAAAAAGGCCGCTACCAAAAAGAAAGCCGCCAAGACCACGAGGGCTGCCAAGGCCGAAAAGGCTGAGCCTGCCGTGAAGGAGGAAAAGCCCAAAAAGACCTCCACCCGCAAGGCAAAGGCAGAAGCGGAATCTGCACCTGAAAAGGCCCCGGCCAAGCGCGGCCGGAAGCCCAAGGCAGAAGCCGCTGCCGCACCGGAAAAGGCACCCGCCAAGCGGGGCCGCAAACCCAAAGCCGAGCCCGCTGAAGCTGCCCCCGCGGCAGCCGAAAAGCCTGCCCGCAAGCCCCGCGCCAAAAAGGCCGCCAAGACCGAGGAGTGACCGGGGCGCATCCGCACAACACAGTCAGACCATTTCCAAATCCAATAAATCCGGAAATGTGTAAAAGGGGAGAATAAAGCTATGGCAAAAGAAATTGTGGCAATGATCCTTGCCGGCGGACGTGGCTCGCGCTTGTACGCGCTGACACAGAAAACGGCAAAACCTGCAGTGGGGTTCGGCGGCAAATACCGCATCGTGGACTTCCCGCTGTCCAACTGCGTCAACTCCAACATTGATACTGTGGGCATCGCAACCCAGTATCAGCCCCAGAAGCTGAACGAGTACATCGGCAACGGCCAGCCCTGGGATCTGGATCGTCTGCACGGCGGCGTGCACACCCTGCCGCCCTACGAGCAGGCAAAGGGCACCGACTGGTACAAGGGCACTGCAAACGCCATCTACCAGAACATCAGCTTCATCGACAGCTATGATCCCGAGTACGTCATCATCCTGTCCGGTGACCAGATCTGCAAGCAGGACTACGCCGACTTCCTGCGCTTCCACAAGGAAAAGGGCGCGGAGTTCTCCGTGGCTGTCATGGAGGTCGATTGGAAGGAAGCTTCCCGCTTTGGCCTGATGGTGGCAGACGAGAACGATAAGATCACCGAGTTCCAGGAGAAGCCCCCGGTTCCCAAGTCCAACCTGGCTTCCATGGGCATTTACATCTTCAACTGGGATGTGCTGAAGAAGTACCTGGAAGAGGACGAGGCTGATCCCAACTCCAAGAACGACTTTGGCATGAACATCATCCCCGCTCTGCTGCGGGATGGCCGCAAGATGTATGCTTACCACTTCAACGGCTACTGGCGTGACGTGGGCACCATCGACAGCCTGTGGGAAGCCAACATGGAAGTGCTGGACCCCGAGAACTCCGGCATTGATATCTTCGACAAGAAGTGGAAGATCTACAGCCGCAACCCCGTGCTGCCCGCCCAGAAGATCGGCCCCCGCGCCGTGGTGCAGGATTCCCTCATCACGGAGGGCTGCCAGATCTATGGCCGCGTCCAGCACTCTGTCCTGAGCGCAGGCGTTACCGTGGAAGAGGGCGCTACCGTTGAGGATGCTGTCCTGATGGATGGCGTTGTGGTCAAGGCAGGTGCCGTGGTCAAGCGCTGCATCCTGGCTGAGAACGTTGTGGTGGGTGCCGGTGCCAAGATCGGCGGCGAAGGCCCCATTGCACATGTGGGTACCGGCCTTACCGTTGGCGCAGGCGCTACCGTAAAAGAGGGTGCCAAAGTATTTGATTCCGTCAAGGAGGGCGAGGAAGTATGCTGAGCCAGAACAACAATGCGTTGGGCATCATTTTCCCCAACAGCTATGATAACACCGTACCGGAGCTTGTGACTGAGCGCACCATGGCTTCGATCCCCTTTGCAGGCCGTTACCGCATGGTGGACTTTATGCTGTCCAGCATGGCAAACTGCGGCATCTCCAATGTCTCCATCGTGGTGCGCAAGAACTACCACTCCCTGATGGATCATCTGGGCACCGGCCGTGAGTGGGATATGGCCCGCCGTCACGGCGGCCTGAACATCGTGCCTCCCTTTGCAGAAAAGGGCGTGCGCATTTATTCCGGCCGTGTGGAGGCTCTGGGCTCCATCCTGAGCTACCTGGAGAACCAGAAGGAGAAGTACGTTGTGATGAGCGATGCCAACATCGCCATCAACTACGATTTCAACGCCCTGCTGGCTGCCCATCAGGCAAGCGGCGCGGATGTGACCATCGCCTACCAGAAGACCGAGATCCCCGAGGGCCGTAAGAACGACAACTACACCCTGACTGTGGATGCCGATGGCCGTGTGACTGAGCTGCTGTTCAACGATTACCGCCCCGGTGTCCAGAACCTGGACCTGAACATCTATGTTCTGGAGCGCGAGACCCTGATCAAGCTGGTCAAGGATGCGACCTCCCGCGGCCTGATCTACTTTGAGCGTGACATCCTGGCCCACAACGTCAACATCCTGAACATCCGTGCTCTGGAGTACACCGGCTATGTGGCCCATGTCTGCGACATGAAGAGCTACTTTGATGAGAACCTCAAGCTCATCGATGAGAAGAACCTGAACGCTCTGTTCCCCAAGGAGAGCCCTGTCTACACCAAGATCCGTGATGACAACCCCGTGCGCTACGTCAACGGCTCTTCCGTCAGCAATTCCCTGCTGGCCGATGGCTGTGTCATCGAGGGCACCGTGGAGAACTGCGTGCTGTTCCGCGGCGTTCGCGTCAAGAAGGGTGCTGTGGTCAGAAACTGTGTCCTGATGCAGGATACCGTTGTGGAACCAGGCGCTCAGCTGGACTGCGTTGTCACCGATAAGAACGTGCGTGTGACCGCCGACAAGAAGCTCTCCGGTACCGAGAGCTTCCCGGTCTATGTTCAGAAGAACCACACCGTCTGAGCCTGACACACTGAAACTTTCACAGGGGCGGCTCCCCTCCCCGGTAGCCCCTCTCAAAGAGGGGCGGGGGCCTTTGCGCCCCCGCCCGCTCTTTGTGTATCCGCCCTTTTTTCTGGAAAGGAGAAATACTATGAAGATCCTGTATGCCGCTTCGGAAGCGACCCCCTTTGCCAAGTCCGGCGGTCTGGCCGACGTGGCAGGCTCCCTGCCCAAGGCTCTGGTCAAGGACGGCGTGGATGCCCGCGTCATCATGCCGCTGTACGGCGACCTGAAAATGCGCGATAAGCTGGAGTATGTCACCAACTACTCGGTGCCCGTGGGCTGGCGCAGCCAGTACTGCGGCCTGTTCAAGGCTGAGGTCAACGGCGTGACCTACTACTTCCTGGACAACGAGTATTACTTCAAGCGCCGCGGCCTGTACGGCTTCTACGATGACGGCGAGCGCTTCGCCTTCTTCTCCCGCGCTGTGCTGGAGACCCTGTTCTACATCGACTTCACCCCCGATATCATCAACTGCAACGACTGGCAGACCGCACTGGTTCCCGTTTACCTGAACCTGTACTACCGCCATCTGGATAAGTTCAACCGGATCAAGACCATCTTCACCATCCACAACATCGCATATCAGGGCAAGTACGGCACCGATATCCTGGAGGACACCTGCGGCATCGGCCACCGCGACCAGCACATTGTGGAGTACGATGGCTGCGCCAACTTTATGAAGGGTGCCTTTGAGACGGCAGATAAGATCACCACTGTCAGCCCCACCTACGCACAGGAGATCCTGGACCCCTGGTTCAGCTACGGTCTGGATGCCCTGCTGCGGGAAAAGCAGTATAAGCTCTGCGGCATCCTGAACGGCATCGATATGGAGGCCAATAACCCTGCCACCGACCCCCAGATCCCCTTCAACTACGATGTGACCAACGTTGAAGAGGGCAAGGCAAAGTGCAAGGAGGCCCTGCAGGACAAGTTTGGCCTGCACAAGGATGGCAGCCCCGTTTTTGCCATGGTCAGCCGCATGGTCGGCATGAAGGGTTTTGACCTGGTGCAGAGCATTGCCGATGGTCTGGTGGACCGCGGTATTGAGCTGGTCATTCTGGGCAGCGGCGAGAACCAGTACGAGACCTTCTTCTCTGACCTGTGCGCCCGTCATCCGGGCCGCGTGGGCACCTACATCGGCTTTGAGCCCGCCCTGTCTCAGGAGATCTACGCCGGTGCAGACGTGTTCATCATGCCCTCCAAGAGTGAGCCCTGCGGCCTGGCACAGATGGTGGCCTGCCGCTACGGCACGCCTCCCATCGTCCGCGAGACCG
>ENA-OUPA01000060-OUPA01000060.1-human-gut-metagenome-genome-assembly--contig:-NODE-60-length-91869-cov-40.3192_pt1 | contig 91869 bp, 70 predicted proteins | sample MGYA00237939_ERZ548770 | MGnify/ENA primary metagenome ERZ548770 (study PRJEB26490, sample SAMN05356877) | human gut metagenome | biome: terrestrial biome; feature: human-associated habitat; material...
AGCCTTTTTTGGCTTTTACTTCGGTCTTTCTTTTTTAGAGGATGTGCAACAGCCCCTTTTACTTTTTAATAATACGGATAAATATACCCCTCCACAGGTTCGGCGGGAGCCACGGATTGCACTTGCAGCTGCGGTTCGCTGTGGTCGGCGTATTGGCGCTGATAGAGGGTGCCGGTCACGGTGACCCATGTGTCCGTGGCAAGAGTGTCGGCCTGCGCCCACTTGCAGACGAAGCCGCAAGGTGTAAGGTCGGCGGCACAGCAGGTCATAATCAGCCGCGCGGGAATGAACTCGTCTGCGTCCATCTCACGGCTGGCTTTATCCACCTCGCCCGTCACAGTCAGTGTCCAGCCGTCATAGTCGGCAGGGTTTGCCCAAATCACGTCCATCCATGTATAAAACTCGGCATCGGAGATGGTAATATGGCGGTTCGCGGCATCGTAGCCGTGCAGCGTGGTCGCGTTGCCGAGAAAATCCGTGGTTTCATACGTTCCTTCAATGTTTTCTGCATCGGCTGCACTGTCCGCAATATCCGGCTGCGGCGTTGCGGCAGGCTGTTCTTCTGTTTCCGGGCTTTCCACAGGTTCGGAGCTTTCGGCGGTTGCCGGTGCAGACGGCGCTGCGGTGGGCTGCGGGGTCAGGTTGGCCGCCGCCGCACTGCCGCGCAGTGTCTGCACGGCGGCAATGCTCTGTGCCGGGGTGGACACCGAGGACACACTTACACTCCTGTGCGGTAAAATCAGCATCAGCAGCGGGAACACCAGCACAAAGCAGTGCAGGCAGTGGCGGCGATGCCGGACAACATACAGGTTTTCTATGGCTGTCCGTGCCCATACCAGCAGCACCACCGCCGCAAAAAGCAGATACGGCTTCATGCGTGGGGTAACATACTGCAAATACCGCCCGGAAAGCACCAGATACAGCAGCGCAAAGGCAAACAGCAGGTAGCAGATACATTCCACAAGTGCCTGCTTGTCGATTTTCGCGTTCTTTCTCATAAAACCGTCCCCAATCCCAGCCGAAACGCCGCGTACACTACGGCGGCATCTATCACGAAAACCGTCACGGCCAGCCGCAGGATAAACTTCTTCGGCAGGCTGCCAGACAGCATGATCACATTTTTAATATCCATCATCGGCCCGAACACGAGAAACGCCATGACCGCGCCCATCGGCAGCTGTGCCGAAAAACTGCGCCCCACCACGGCATCGCTGGAGGAACACAGCGACAGCAAAAATGCAAGCGCCATCATCGAGAGCAGCGGCAGCAAAAGGCCGTCGCTGCCGGTGAGCGGTAGTTTCTTTGTCAGGCTTTGCATGACGGCGGAGACAAACGCCCCCGCCGTAAGGTATTTTCCCACGGTAAAAAACTCCGTTTGCGTGTGGCGCAGGTAGCCCAGCAGCGCCCCACGCCAGCCCTCTGCCGCCTGACCGCCGCTGCCGCATGTACACAGCACCCCGCTTAAAGCAAGCCCCGAACCCGCCGCAGAAACCGGCGTGCGGCAAAAGGTCAGCCCGACAAGCACCGCGCAGACGATGCCCAGCCCGGCGCGGCAGGCAACAACGCGCCAGTTTCCGGTAAAGGCTACATAGGTGCTGAATAGCACTACCGGGTTGATGACCGGCGTGACAAGCATAAAAGTGACCGCTGTGCTGACCGGGATGCCCTTGCGCAGCAGACTGCGGAAAATCGGGATGGATGCACAGTCGCATACCGGCAGCGCTGCCCCCGCCAAAATTGCAAACAGCGTGCCGCCGATGCGATTTTTCGGGAAAAATCGCTCAATAAATCGCTGCGACAAAAACAGCTGAATGGCCGAGGACAGCAGCACGCCAATCAGCAAGAACGGCACGGCTTGCAGCATGATGCCGAGAAATACGGTAATGGTCGTATTCAATTCAGCGCCAAGCAGCTGCCGCAGGCAAAGCGCCGCACCGCAAGCCAGCGCAAGCAGCAACAGCGGCGGCAACTGCGGCTTTTCCAGGGCGCGGACAATTTCGCTGCGGCGGTTGCGCACGACCTGTGCGCCGGGGTTGGCGCTGTGGATCGCGGCGCGCAGCCCGGATAACGCCGCGCGGTTTTTCACGCCGCGCAGCACAACTACGTCGGCGTTCAAAAGCTGATCGGTCAACAGGCCTCCGGTCTGCGCCAGCAGTTCGGCCAGCCCTGCGCCCTGCGCGACAAACAGAATCCGCCGCAAGACGCACAGATCACCGGGTGTGCCGGTGTCCTGCAGCATCGTTTTGGGAAAGAACGACAGCAATGTGGAAAGCGGCTGCAAGCCGTTCCACTCCACCCAAACTTCATCGTAAAGGCCATCGCTGATGGTGTGATACAAAAGCTGCTCGGTTTTGCGGCGGTGTGTCTCCAACGCGCGGGGCGGTATCGTCAGCACACGCAGCTTGCCTTTGACCCCGGCAGGGCAGGTCGGTTTGGCGCTGCCGCTTTCAAATTGGATACACAAAATAAACCGCCCGCGTTTCAGCCGCGGGGCGAGCAGGTGATTCAGCAGCGTGGTTTTGCCCGCACCGAGAAAGCCCGCCACCACATACAGCGGCAGACGGCGGGCGTTCTCCTCGCAGTCCGTCTCATACAGCAGCGAACAAATCCCGGATGGCCTGTTCCTTGCTGAATTTTCCAATGACACAAAGTTCATTCCCTTCCAGTGCGGTTTGCGCAAGGCTCCACTGCCCGCAGACAAATTGCAGCAGCACCGCGCCTTTTTCGCTTTGCAGCACGCCTTTGGCGCGTAAAATCGTGCCCAGCGCCGGGTCTTGCAGTTTTGCCAGCTGCGCGGCAAGCCGCATCAGGTCTACGGCATGGTCAAACGAAACCGTGACAGTAGAAAACGGCGATGTCTCCGGCGTGCGACGCACCAAAATCGGGCGGCGGGGTGTCGATGCCGGGGTGGGCGGTGCAGGCTGCAAAATATCCTGCGCCGAGAACGTATCCCAGCCACCGGCAAAGCAGACAGCGTGGGGGTTCAGCTTCTGCGCAAGGCGGCGGGCAACTTCGGTCTGCGGCGTTCCGGCATCGCTGTGGCTGAACACCAGTGTGTCGGCGCAGCGCACCTGATCCTCAAAAAACGCGCCGAAATTTTCACAGTAGGACGCGCAGTTTGCGGCATCCACCACCGTGATTTTTTGCTTTAGCACCGCCAGCGCCGCCAGCCTGTGGTCGAGGCAAAGGGCTTCTACATCGGAGAGCTTCGCCACGCCGGACGGCTCAATCAGCACCACATCCGGCTGTACCCGCCGCAAAAGCGAGACGAGCGCCGACACAAAATTGCCGTTCAGTGTACAGCAGATACACCCGGCGCGCAGCTCCTGCACGGTGTAGCCGCCGCTTTTCAGCAGTTTTGCATCCAGACTGACCGCGCCGAAGTCGTTTTCGACCAGTGCCACTTTTTGGCCGGCAAAGCCCTCTCGCAGCAGCTTTTGCAGCAGTGTCGTTTTGCCTGCTCCGAGGAATCCGGAAATCAGATAGAGCTCTGTCATTTTACATCACGCTTTCTGCGGGAAAAGTGCGCCGCCGCTGTTTTGCCCGCAAGAATCACAAGCAGACAGCCAACACCCAGCAGCACGATCGTACCGCCCGGCTTCAGCCCTGCATAAAAAGCCAGCGTCAGCCCTGCGGCGATAAAGCCCTCGGCAAACAGGATGCTGAACAACACGGTCTGGCGGTAGCTGCGGGCAACCTGCATGGCACACGCCACAGGCAGTACCAGCATCGAGGAAACGATCAATGCACCGACTGTCCGCGCCGCCACAGAGACCGTAGCGGCCGTCAGAATCGTATACAGGCTGTTGACCGCGCCGACAGGCACCCCGGCGCGGTGCGCTGCATTTTCGTCCAGCGCGATAGCAAACAATTCCTTGTACAGCAGCACAAAGGCGGCCAGCACCAGTACACTGATAACCGCCGTTGCGGTCAATTCCCCCGGTGTGATAGCCACGATGCTGCCGAACAGAAAGCTGTTGAACCCGGCTGCGTTCCGCACAAAGCCGGACAGCACCCCCGCCAGCCCGACACCGGCAGAAAGCATAACAGCAATGGAAAGCTCGGCGTACTGCGGTATCTTTTTGCGGATAACCTCAATGCCGAATGCCGCAGCAACACAGGCGGCCGTTGCGCCCAGCACAGGGTCAATATCCAGCAACAGCCCTGCCGCCACGCCCGCCAGTGAGGTATGGGAGAGGGCATCCCCCAGCATGGAAAGGCGTTTCAGCACGATCATCACGCCGATGCAAGGCATAATGACGCCCAGCAGCAAGCCCACCGCAAAGGCGCGGCGCATAAAAGCATATTCAAACATAGGTGCGCATCTCCTTTGCGTCAAGACGGGTGATTTTTTGGTGGGACAGACAGTAGATCGTATCGGTCAGCCGGGGCATTTCCTGTAAATCATGGCTGACGATCAAAATGCTCAAACCGCGCTCCCGGTTCAGACTCTTCAGCAATGTATAAAAATCTGCTGTGCTCTGCGCATCCAGTCCTGCGGTGGGCTCATCCAGCAACAGCAGCGCCGGGCGGCTGACAAGCGCCTGTGCCAGCTGCACGCGCTGGCGCTGCCCGCCGGAAAGCTCGCCCAGCATACGGCAACCATAGTCCTGCATTCCCACCAGCTCCAACGTGCGGCGCACATCCTCGCGGTGTTCCCGGCGCGGAAAGCGAAACAGCCCGATGCGGCTGTACAGGTTGGCTAACACGACTTCATTCACGCTGGCGGGGAAAGATTCCTTGCGGGTCAGTCCATCCTGCGGCACATAGCCGATACGCTGCCAGCTTTTGAAGCTGCCGATGTCCTGCCCCATCAGTGCGATATGCCCGCCCGTGGGTTTCAGCTCCCCCAGCAGCAGCCGTAAAAGGGTACTTTTCCCTGCGCCGTTAACGCCAACGAGGGCGGCAAAGCCGCCCTCGCACATAGTAAAGCTGGCTGCATCCAAAACCGGGGTATTGCCGTAGGCAAAGCTCAGGTCTTTTGCTTCCAGTACGTTCATAAGACCTCTCCGTTTTACTGCAATGCGTTTTTCAGTTCTTCCAGATTCTGCCGCATGACCGTAAAATAGTCCTGCCCATCGGCGATCTGGTCATCGGTCAGCCCCTCCAGCGGGTTCAGCTCCTGCATCTGTGCGCCGGTAGCATCGGCAATGGTCTGCGCCACTTTGGGGCTGACAAGCTCCTCCGAGAAGATGACCTTCACGTTGTTGGCCTTTACAAAATCCTCGATTTCCGCCATCCGCGCCGGGTCAGGTTCGGAGTCGGCCTCGATGCCCTCAATGCCGACCTGATTCAGACCGTAGGCATCGCAGAGATAACCGAATGCCTCGTGCGAGACAACAATATTTTTGTTGGGCAGGGCAGACAGTGCCTCGGTAAATTCCGTGTCCAGCCGGTCACATTCCAGCGCCCACTGCTCGTAGTTCTGCCGGTAGTATTCAGCGTTGGCAGGGTCGGCGCTGCACAGCACGTCCGTGATATTTTTCATCTCGATTTTCGCGTTGGCAGGGGCCAGCCAGACGTGCGGGTCTGCACCCACATCGCCGTCCTCGTCCTCATAGCCTTCGCGCAGCGTGATGCCGTCGGAGGCCTGCACCACGTCCAAGTCCTGATTGGTCAGGCTGCCCAGAACAGAATCGACCCAATGCTCCATGCCCGCGCCGCTGTAAATGAACACGTCGGCATCTTCCAGATTGGTAATATCGGTGGTGGACGGCTCCCAGTCGTGGGGTTCGGTCCCGGCAGGAACCATATTGGTGACGGTCACTTTATCGCCGCCGATTTTCTGGGCAAAATCATACATCGGGTAAAAACTGGCCATGACCTTGAGCGGCGCGCTGTCCGTTGAAACGGTGCTCTCCGCAGCCGAAGAGGATGCAGCAGAGGCACCGCAGCCACCCAGCATGGCGGCGCACAGGGCAACAGGCAGGATGCGATAGCAAAAACGTTTGAATTTTTTCATCAGGAAATACCTCCGGGAAACAAAGGACAAAATGCGAACACTGACGGGAGTGGTCATCAGCGTTTGTCATTGTACCCGCTGCACAGCGCTAAATCAACGGTTTACGGCCATTCTTCAGATTTCTTCAGAATTGTACAGGTTGCCTTTTGGTGCTTTCGGCGTTATACTGGGAACAGATTTTTACAAGGATGAGAGGGTACATTTCATGGCAGAGTTTACCGCAAAGGGCGCGAATATTTTGGTTGTGGATGATGACGACGATATTCGGGAAATCGTGCATATCCTGCTGGCGCGGGAGGGCTTCACCGTGCGGGAAGCTGCCAATGCCGAGCAGGCGCTGCGCCGGCTTGACCCGCTGCCCGACCTTGTGATTCTGGATGTGATGATGCCGGGGCTGTCCGGCATTGAGCTTTGCCGCGAGATACGCACCAAGGCCATGATGCCGATTTTGTTCTTGTCCGCCAAGACCCGCGATGTGGATAAGGCCGAGGGGCTTGCCAACGGTGGGGATGACTATTTGATAAAGCCGTTCTCGGCGCTGGAGCTTACGTCCCGCGTCAAGGCGCTGCTGCGGCGCAGTATGGTGTACCAGCCGCAAACGGCGGCAGCACCGCCCCAGACCGTGCAAAGCGGCGAGTTGTCCATAGACCTCACCACCGGCGCGGCGGCGCTGGCGGGCAACCCGCTGACACTGACCGAAACCGAAGCCCAGCTTTTGCGGCTGCTGGCACAGCATCGCGGCGATGTACTCTCGGCGCGGGAAATTTACGAGGCAGTCTGGAAAGAGAGCTTTTTGCCCTCGGCCAACAATACGGTCATGGTACACATCAAAAATCTGCGCAAAAAGCTGGAAACCGATTTGACCCAGCCTAAATACATCCACACGGTATGGGGAAAGGGGTATTACCTTGCCTGAAAAGCGAATCTCGCGGCTTTCTCAAAAATTGGTTGTCGGGGCACTGGCGGCGTTTGGCGCTTCGGCGCTGTTGTTTGCCCTGCTGCAATGGGGAACGCGGACAGCCCTGCAAGCCTACTGCGCCCGCCCGGAAATCGTGGCCGCGCACGAGCAACAGACCGTGCAGGAACTGCAAGAGTATGTTGCCGTCAACCATCTGCGGCTGGATGATTTAGCTGAAATGAACGGCTGGACGCCCACCCGCGAACTGGTGGAAATCACCTTCGTGCTGGAAGAGCAGCCCCTCTACCACACTTGCAGCGAGGAACATGACGGCTGGAGCACGATGAACGCCTACCCCATACAATTTGCCGATGGAACGGCAACCGTGTACATCACAGACCTGTTTGAACACCGTTACACCGATTATGCTACCGCCGCCGACTTGCTTGTTTTTTTTGTCTGCTTTGTGGCAATTATGGTTGCACTGATTCAGCGCAAGGTGCGCGTTATCAAAACGCTGGAAAGCGAACTGCGGATTTTAGAGGGCGGTGATCTGGACTACGCCATTACCGTGCAGGGTCAGGACGAATTGGGTGAGCTGGCGCAAGGCGTTGAGGATATGCGGCGGGCTATGGTAAGCCGTGAGACGGAAAAGCGGCAGATGGAGGAAGCAACAAACCGCTTAATGACCAGCGTTTCCCACGACCTGCGCACCCCGCTGACCGCACTTTTGGGCTATCTGGAAATTTTGGAAGGCGACCCGCGCCCGGCCAGCGAAAGCCCCTACCTTGGCAAATGCCGCCAGCGTGCCTTGCAGATACGCGGGATGCTCAACGATTTGTTTGAGTATTTCTTTGTGTCCACCTCAGACAAAACACAGGCGGATTTTCCGCCCTGCACAGTGGAACAGGCATTTGGCAAGCTGTTGGCGGAATTCGCCGACCTGCTGCGTCAGGATGATTTTGCCGTAAACGCCCCGCAGCTTCCCTCCGGCACGGTGCGGGTCAATACAGGGCTTTTGCAGCGGCTGTTTGACAATCTGCTTTCCAATCTGCGCCGCTATGCCGACCGCACCCAGCCTGTAAAAATCACACTGCTTGCGCGGGATAAAGAGCTGGCACTCATCGTCAGCAACACCGCGCGCCCGGATGCCAAACCCGGCACGGGTCTTGGCTTGCAGAACTGCGCCCAGATGCTTCGCTTACACGGCGGCCGGTTTGAGCACAGCCTGTCCGATGGGGTGTTTACCGCAGCAGCGTATTTTCCGATGGAGTAATTCAGCGTGTAGGTTCTGTTGGTTTCCTAGTGAAAACAGCATCGTTACGGGTGTCTGCTGTAATTTGTTCCGCGCGCTGTTCAGCTTTTGAGAACAGAATATCATCCACGGTAGCAGTGGTCTGTATCTGCCGGTAAATTTCTGCTGTGGATGGGTGACGCGGGCAGGCTGCTGCTTTTCTTTCAGTGCGCGGTTCACGGCATCCGCCCACGCTTCTCGCCAATCCAGCAGTTGCTCCGGGCTGTTCCAACGCGCACACAGCGGGTTTTGACGCCCAAATTTCGCCGCTTTCGGCTGCTTCGAGCAGCGCCCCCACCCCGGCTCGCGGGCGGCCTGTGTGGGCGTAAGCCACGCCGACACGCCCGCTGTATTCCTGTACTTGAACTGCTTTTCCCAGCCGTCCTCTTTTGCCTGTAAAAACTCCTGTGCCGTAAAGCCGCGTTTCTCATCGGCTTTGCGGCACAGGTATTCTTTTTGCGTTTTGCCCTGCCATTTGCCGTGGGCATCCAGCGGGCGCATGGTCAGCATATGCTGCCGCTCTGAACAAAAGCAGCATCTTCCATCCGGCATCTGCACCCTATCGGGAGGATTCTCTCTTTTCCGAACAACATCTGCCGCGTCCTTCGTGGGGAGTGGCAGCGTTTACAGTAGGCAAGCCCACTGACAACATCGGGGTATTCATCCGGCTGGAGTGGGCGTTCGGACACAAACTCGTCCAGACATTCCTGTAAAGTCCGCACAGCCATATCAGCCACCCACAAAATCCCAGTTGATGCTGTCTTTCACAGGCTCTTTTACAAGCTGGGGAGAAACAGCGGCGGGGTTCTGCGCCATCCCGGTCATGCACCCTGCCAGAAAGACCGGCATCGTCTCCCGCAAAGCATCCCGCACTGCATCCACGATTTGCTGCACAAACTGTTCCTCGCATGCCCGCGTTTCCAGATAGGGGTCATCCTGCGTCTGGTAGTAGAGGTCAAAGTAGTCCACCACCGCCGTGGCAACCGCTTGGCTGTATGACTTGAACACCGATTTGTCCATCGTCTGCAAATACTGCCACGCTTTCCGCTGCGATTCTTTGCCAAGGTTGAACCGCAGATCGGTCGTCCGTACCTCCGGCACGGTCTCACCCTCGCGCCATTCTGATGAATCAAGTCTACATCGGGAATATGGTGCATTTCCGCACCGGCACGCAAAATTTCAAGTCAAAAAAGATGATTTGGAAGCCCGAAGATGATTGGGTCGTTGTGGAGGGTACGCACGAAGCGCTGGTGGATGCCGAGACTTTCTGGACGGTACAGGAGCGCATCAAGGTCAAGCAGCCGGGTAAAAAGCGCAGCGAGAATAACATTTTCCGTGGAATCATGTTCTGTGGGGAGTGCGGCAAGCGCATGGCGTTTTGCAGCCGCAAAAAAGACGAGCGCGGCAAGTCGTTGGGGACATTCAGCTGCAACGCCAATCGGCGCTACGGCGGCAAGGTGTGTACCACGCACTACATCTCGCTGGAGCAGGTCAAAGCTATCGTGCTGGCAGACATCCGCCGCCACGCCATGCTGGTTGCCGAGGATGCCGATGCGTATGCCGACTATCTGATGAGCTTGTCACAGACCGGGCAGTTGAGCGAACAGAAAGCCATGAAAAAAGAATTGGACGCAGCCCAGCGCTGCCTGTCCGAACTGGCCACGCTGATGCAGCGCATCTACGAGGATAACGTGTTCGGACGACTCGCAGATAACCTCTACCAAACCCTATCTGCCAAGTATGAAGCGAAAACAAAGAAATTGAAAACCCGCACCGCAGAAATTCAAGCGCTTCTCACCGAAGCAACCACTAAAACGCAGGGCATACAGGATTTCACCGCTTTGGTCGCCCCGTATTCCAATATTACGGAGTTGGATGAGGAACTGGTCCACACGCTGATTGAAAAAATCATCGTCCACGAGAAAGAGATAATTGATGGTGAAACGGTCATGCGCATCGAAATCTATTACCGTTTCATTGGCAAAACCAGCGATTGTCTCAGTCGCTCCGTAACCCCCATAAAAACAAAAACAGAATCCGTCGCTGCAACGGATTCTATTGCTTGACCAATGTGGTGCGTAAAAGGTAAAGCGCCCGCACACCCTCCCACAGCCGCAAACGGCCGCGGCGGCCAGAGGGCTGGCCGCCCTACGACCCCGCTTAAAACCCGTGCGTAGGGCGGGGTGCCCTCACCCTGCCGAAACCTGCCGCCCCCTACATGCACCATCTGTACATTTCCCTAAATTTATTCATTTTTTTGTAAAAAAATCTACCCAAAAAATTTTCTTTGTGCTATAATATCATCAAATAGCCCTTTATCGGGGGCTGCTACCATTCAAAGGAGGATCATCCATGCCCAACCTAGCTCTTCTTGCCCTTGAAGCCAGTGACGGTACCGTTGTGCTGACCAGCATCACACTGGTTTTCGCGATGCTGGTGGCCCTGTGCCTCATCATCACGCTGGAAGGCAAGATCTTCGACAACATCAACAATAAGAAGAACGGCAAGCCTGCCGCGCCGAAGGCCCCCGCGGCCAAGGCTGCTCCTGCCCCCGCTGCCAAGCCCGCCGCCCCTGCGGCCAAGGCTGACAACGGCTCCATCCCCGGCGAGATCATCGCCGCGATCTCCGCTGCCGTGGCCACGGTCTGCGGCGGCAATGCCGTCATTCGCGGCATCAAGCGCGTTTCCAAGCCTGCCGCCGGTTCCCGCCGCGGTGCCTGGGGCGACGCCGGCGTGCGTGAGCACACGACGCCCTTTATGTAAGGAGGTACGGAAATGGGTGCTATTTTTACCAATATTGCAGAGATTTTTGCAAAGTCCGGCTGGGCACAGATCTTCTTCACCGAGGGCGGCTGGAAGTACGCCGTCATGCTGGCTGTGGCCTGCGTGCTGCTGTATCTGGCCATCGTCAAGCAGTTTGAGCCTCTGCTGCTGCTGCCCATCGGCTTCGGTATGCTGATGACCAACCTGCCCCTCGACGGCATCTTCCACATGGACATCTTCATCAACTCCACCAACCACATCGACTGGGCGCTGCTCGGCTCGTCCGGCGGCATGGTCGACTATATCTACTTAGGTGTTAAGCTGGGCATCTACCCGCCGCTGATTTTCCTCGGCATCGGCACGATGACCGACTTTGAGCCGCTGATCGCCCGCCCGTCCAGCCTGCTGCTGGGCGCTGCCGCGCAGCTGGGCATCTTCTTCACCTTCGTCGGCGCTAAGATCCTGGGCTTTACGAACCAGGAGGCCGGTGCTATCGGCATCATCGGCGGCGCGGACGGCCCCACCGCTATCTACGTCACCACCAAGCTGGCCCCGCACCTGCTGGGCTCCATCGCGGTTGCCGCGTACTGCTACATGGCGCTGGTGCCGGTCATCCAGCCGCCCATCATGAAGGCTCTGACCACTGAAAAAGAGCGTCAGATCGTCATGACTGCCCCCCGCCGTGTCTCCAAGACCGAGAAGATCCTGTTCCCCATCATCGTCACCATCATCGTTGCCCTGACCCTGCCTGACGCCGCCATTCTGGTCGGCTGCCTGATGATGGGCAACCTGATGAAGGAGTCCGGCGTTGTTGAGCGTATCACCAAGACCGCCGGCAATGAGCTGATGAACATCATCACGATCTTCCTCGGCTTCTCCGTCGGCTGCACCACCAACGCCGCCACCTTCCTGAACATCCAGACCGTTGAGATCATCGTTCTGGGCATCGTCGCCTTCGGTGTCGGCACCGCCGGCGGTGTTCTCCTGGGCAAGGTCATGTGCGTTGTCACCCACGGCAAGATCAACCCGCTCATCGGCTCCGCCGGTGTTTCCGCCGTTCCCATGGCCGCCCGTGTTTCCCAGAAGGTCGGCCAGGAGTACAACCCCCGCAACTACCTGCTCATGCACGCCATGGGCCCCAACGTTGCCGGTGTTATCGGCTCCGCTGTTGCCGCTGGTATCCTGATCAATATGTTCGGCTGATAAAGCTGTAATAAAGCGCCCCCGCGCGGCTTCTGCCGCGCGGGGGCGCTTTCTCTTTGGCTTCTCCCTAGGGGGGAAGGCTTCACTGTTTCACCTCAAACCTCTCCCCGTCGATCTCGACCCATGCCACAGCCTCCGGGTCGAGGATGTCGTAGCTGTCAACACGCAAGGTCATCTGTCCGGAATTTCTGTTCTCGCGGCCATAGGAACCCTTGTAAAATTCCCCGTCCCAGCCGTAGGTCAACTCGGTGCCGTCGGCGCGGAACAGCTTTACGCGGGACTGCACATCGTATCGCGAGGTCCCGCCCAGCGGCAGACTGCCGTGATTCATGCCGATGACGCTGACCGCCAGCGGTTCAATACGAACCTCTTGAATGTCAAACGTTGCGTCGGGATATTGCTCGGCTTCTTCGTCGGTCATATCATAATGGAACCAGTGTCCACCCTTCAGCGCGATGGTTTTCTTCACATCCACTGTCAGTGTTGGGGGCGCATCCGGCAGCGTGATTTTTACGCTTGCCTTGGCGCTATAGTTTGTCAGGTCGCCGATATACAGTGTTCGATTGTTGCCTTTCTCGTACAAAAGAGGTATATCCACAAAGCAGGATAGCGTGTCGTTCTCGCTTGCTTCATAACGGCCATCCCACGGGCCGACGGCATAGCCGCTGATCGGCCCGACATCGACGTTGCTTGCACCGTAGTCCCACTTCCGCTCGCTGGCGCCTTTGGGCTTGTACAGCGTAAAATTCGCGGTGTCCCACACCAAATCATCGCCTTCCATTCCGCGCGCATTATCCACATCGTACAATATCCGTAATGTGTACTGCCCGCGCAGCAGCGCCTTTACACTGACCGTGTGGCCGTTGATTTCGGCGGTCAGCGGTTCGTCCAGCACCTCGCCGTATTTCTGCACCAGTGCGTTCGTCTCGTTGGCGGCGCTCATGGGGTGGAAAAGCCCCAGCACCACCGCGCCCGCGGCCACTAGGCAGAGTGCTGCCGCCGCGGCTGCCAGCCGCCAGCCGCGCAAAACCCGGGGCTTCGGGCGGCGGGCCAGCACTTTTTGGCGCAGTGCTGCGGTTTCTTCCGCCGTCAGGGCGTCTGCCAGCGGCGGGTGGTCGTTCATCCAGCGTTCCAGTTCGGTCATAGGTCAGCCCTCCTTCAATAGCTTTTGCAGTGCCAGCCGTGCGCGGTGCAGCCGGGTGCGCACCGTGGCGGCAGGCATGTTGAAATGTACGCCCAGCTGGGCCGCGGTCTCGCCATACACGTACCTGCGCAGAAAAAGCTCTCCGTCGGGCGGCGGCAGCGCCATGATCTGCGCCATCAGCTCGCGGGTTTCCAGCTCACTTTCCAGCGCAACGGCCAGCTCGGCGTCGTCGCGGTCATCCAGCGGCAGCGTCTCGCCCCGGCGCAGCAGCGCACGGTAGCGGTCAATGGCGCACTGCCGCGCCGTCCGCACCACCAGCCGTCGCCGATGGGTCTCGTCTGCGGGCAGGTGTGCCCCGCGCCAGAGCTTGTAAAATGTGTCGGCCTCGGCCTCCTCGGCGTCCTGCGGGTGGCCGGGCAGAATGGCCCGGCAGACGGACCGCACTGCGCCGCCGTAGTCCCGCAGCAGGGTGTCCAACTCGTGCTCTGTCATGGGCGTCGCCCCCTTTCATAAAGATTATACGACAAAATTGGGGAGAGTGTTTCAACTTTTTTTGGCTTCTCCCTCGGGAGAAGCTGCCGCCCGCAGGCGGCTGATGAGGGCAAAGCTTCCGTCGCATCCCACAAACGGGAGACCACCGCAAACCCGCCCCTCATCCGCCCTCGGACAGGGCCTCGGGCACCTTCCCCCTCGGGGGAAGGCTTCCGCACCGCCCCTTTACCGCCCGCCCGATTTGTGCTATAATACGCTTGATAATGGGGAAGTATTGGAAAAGAGGTGCATACATGCTGAAAGTAACCCTGCTGGGCACGGGCGGCACGCAGCCGCTGCCGGACCGCGCACTGGCCGCTGCCGCGGTCACGGTGGGCGGGCGCAGCGTGCTGCTGGACTGCGGCGAGGGCACGCAGGTCGGCCTGCGGCGGTACGGCGTCAGCGCGTATCGGCTTTCGGCGGTGCTGCTGACCCACTACCACGGCGACCACATTCTGGGCCTGCCCGGTCTTTTGCAGACCTTGGGCAGCCTGAACCGCACCGAACCGCTGATGATCTACGGCCCCAAGGGCATCGAGCCTGTGGCGCAGGCCGTCACGGCACTGGCCGGGCCGCAGGCGTACCCGGTGCGCTGGCAGGTCGCAGACGGACCATTCCACATAGACACGCTGAAAATCACCCCGTTCCCGCTGACCCACCGCGTACCCTGCTGCGGCTATCTGCTTGCGCTGCCCCGCGCCGGGCGGTTCGACCCCGCACGGGCGCGGGCTGCGGGCATCCCGATGGCCTACTGGAAAACGCTGCAAAGGGGCGAGGCCGTCGGCGGCTGGACGCCGGAGCAGGTGCTGGGTGCGCCGCGCCGCGGGCTGAAGGTGGTCTACGCCACCGACACCCGCCCCTGCGCCGCGCTGGAGGCCGCCGCCCGGGACGCCGACCTGCTCTGCATGGACGCGACCTACGCCGACGACGCCGACCTGCCCAAGGCGGAGCTGTACGGCCACGCCACCTGCCGGGAGACCGGCGCACTGGCCGCCGCGGCCAACGTGCGCCGCCTCTGGCTGACCCACTACAGCGCCGCCGTGACCGACCCCGCGCCGGGCCTGGTCGCCGCGCGCACCGCGTACCCCGCCGCCGTGGCCGGGTATGACGGCCTGACCGAAGAACTGGAATTTGACAGAGAGCTATGACCGAGAAACGAAAAAATCTGCTGTTTATCGCTATAATTCTGGCGCTGGCCGCGGTGCTGTGGCTGGCCGCCCACCACGGCGGCACGGGCCGCACGGCGGTGCTGCGCTACGGCGACCCGCAGGTCGAGCAGCGCATTGATCTGCGTAAAAACGCCGAATATGACATTGACACCGGCCTGTACACGATCCACCTGCGGGTGGAAAACGGCGGCATCGCCTTTGTAGACAGCCCCTGCCCCGACCACCTGTGCGAGGGCTTCGGCACCCTGAAAAACGAGGGCGACTGGGCCGCGTGCATGCCGGCGAAGGCAAGTTTGACGATAGAATAAGAAAAAATAAAAGATAATAGATAAAAGATAAAAACAAAATCCGTAGGGGCGGATTCCATATCCGCCCGTCAACAGGCAGACGACCAGCGGGCGCATATAGAATGCGCCCCTACGGCGGCAGAAAATTTTGAGCGGAGCGCAGCGACGCGAACCACCAATTTTATTATCTATTCTCTAAAAAAGGAGCAGCCATGAATCCAACCTTCAAGCAAGTAACCAAGACCCGCTACGTCCAGCTGGTTTCCGAGCTGGCGCAGGAGATTTTCGTCCAACATTACACCAAGCTGACGCCCAAGGTCGCCGCTGCACTGGCCGATAAGTACCAGAGCGACATCCTGACCGACGACGAGATCCACAGCGGCGTCATCAACTACTTCTTAATTTACCTCGGCACCGAGCCGGTGGGCTATTTCGCGCTCGACCTCGGCCCCGCGGGTGCCATGTGCCTGAGCCGCCTTTTCTTAAAGGAAAAGGCCCGCGGGCAGGGTATTGGCCGCAGCATCGTGGCTTATGCGCAGAAGCTGGCCGAGGGCGATGGCCGCAGCCGCCTGTATATGCGGGTGTGGGCACGCGACCTGAAGGCCGAGGGCTTTGCCAAAAAGTGCCGCTTCCGCAAGGCCGAGACAGCCCCCGTGGAGGTCCTGCCCGGCACCACGCTGGACATCACGACCTGGGAGAAGCTGTGGCGGTAAAGCTGTAGGGGCCGATGCTTGCATCGGCCCGCGGGGCGTCGAGGACGCCGCCTCCCTACAGCGCGGTAAAAGCAAAATCTGGAGATACACCATGAAATTTCTGCACCTTGCAGACCTGCACCTGGGCAAACGGGTCAACGGGTTTGATATGCTGGAGGATCAGCGGTTCATCCTTGAACAAATTCTGACCCTCTGTGAAAAACACGGCGTCGAGGCCGTCGTCATCGCGGGCGACATCTACGACACGCCGGTGCCGCCCGCCGCGGCCTGCACGCTGCTGGACTGGTTCCTGACCCAGCTGGCCGCCCGCCGCATCCCGGTGCTGGCCGTCTCCGGCAACCACGACAGCGCCGAGCGGCTCGACTTTGCCAGCAGTCTACTGGCCGAACAAAACGTACACATTGCCGGGCGTTTCACCGGCTGCCCCAAGCAGGTCGTACTCAATGACCGCCACGGCCCCATCGAGTTCACGCTGCTGCCCTTTGTGCGGGCGGCCACGGTGCGCCACTACCTGCCCGACGCCGACATCACCGACTACGACTCCGCCGTCGGCGCGGCGCTGGCCGTCTGTGAGCCCGCCGCCCCGCGCCGGGTGCTCGTCGCCCACCAGATGGTGGTCTCCGGCGTCTGCCCGCCGCAGCTCTCCGGCAGCGAGACCGCGCCCCTGACCGTCGGCACGGTGGATTCCATCGATGCAGCGCGGTTTGCGGGCTTCTGCTATGCGGCGCTCGGCCATATCCACCGCGCCCAGCGCGTCGGCATCGACGCCGTGCGCTACGCGGGTGCGCCGCTCTGCTACCATCTGGACGAGTGCGGGATGCAGAAATCCGTCACCCTCGTGCGGGTCGGCAAGCGCGGCGTGGAAAAAATCGAGCAGCTGCCGCTGACGCCCCGCCGCGCCATGCGCCACCTGACCGGCCCGCTGGCCCGGCTGACCGCCCGGCCAACCGACACCGAGGACTACATCTGGGCGACCCTGACCGACCCGACGCCGCTGCCCGACGCCATGGCGCAGCTGCGCGCCGCCTATCCCAACGCCATGCGGCTCGACTATCTGCCCCAAGGTGAGGTCGCGCACCCGCTGGACATGACCCAGGCCGTGCGCGGCAAGCCCTTTGTCGAGCTGTTCCAGGACTTTTTCACCAAGATGAACGGACGCCCCCTGACAGTGGAGGAGACCGTGGCTGTGAAAAGATTGCGCGAGGAGGCGTCAAAAAGCGAATGAAACCCCAAAAGCTGATCCTGACCGCCTTCGGCCCCTACGCGGGCCGCACCGAGCTGGACTTCTCGGCGTTCGGCGGCAGCGGACTGTTTCTGATCGGCGGCGACACCGGCGCGGGCAAGACCGCCCTGTTTGACGCCATCACGTTTGCGCTCTACGGCGAGACCTCCGGTGAGAACCGAAAAACCACGATGCTGCGCAGTGATTTTGCCGCCCCCGACGCCGAAACGAGCGTCGAGCTGGCCTTTACCCACCGCGGGCGCAGCTACACCGTGCGCCGCTGGCCCGACCAGCAGCGCGCCGCCAAGCGCGGCACCGGCATGGTCAAGGTGCCCGCCAAGGCCGAGCTGATCCGTGAGCCGGACGAGCCGGTCAGCGGTGCGTCAGCCGTGACCGACGCCGTGGTCAAGCTGCTGGGCATTGACGCCAAACAGTTTGCCCAGGTGTCGATGCTGGCGCAGAACGACTTTACCCGGCTGCTCAACGCGCCGTCCGCGGACCGCGCGGCCATCCTGCGCCGCATTTTTGACACCGCCGACCACCAGCGCCTGGGTCAGGCCGCCGTCGAGCACGCCCGTAAGGCCGACGAGGAATGTAAGCGTCTGGACGATGTACTTTTGATGCACGTCGGCACGCTGATCGGTGACGGCGCCGACGAGGAGACCGCCGCCGACCTGGCCGAAATGCAGGCCGAGCGCGACCCGTTTGCCGCAGGGGCTGCCGCCGAGCTGGGCAGGCTGCTGCTGGAGGCCGACGACGCCAACGAAAAACGACAGACCAGCGTTATGAACGAGCTGGACGAGAAGATTGCCCGCGGTGACGCCGGCCTGAAAATTGCCGAGGAACGCGCCGCCCGCCGCCGCCAGCTGGCCGGGCTGGTGGCCGAGGAGCAACGCGCCGCCGATGTGGAGCACCAGACCGACCTCATTATGACCGATCTGGAAAAGCGCACGGCGAGCGTGAAGGAAAATATTGCTAAAAACGAGGCGGACCGCGCCGCGCTGAGCCAGGCCGAGGCCGACCTGCTCAAGACCGACCACCGCATTGAGCTGGCCGAGGGGCTTTCCGCCGACTGCAGGCAGCTCTTGCAAAATCTGGCGGACGCCGACAAGGCCGACGAGGACGCCGCCGCGCGTCAGGCAGAGTATGTGGCCGCACAGGCTGCACTGGACAGCGCCGAGGAAGAATACAGCACGATGCAGCGCCAATTAAACGCCAACCGCGCGGGCCTGCTGGCCAAGGACCTGCAAAAGGGAAAGCCCTGCCCGGTCTGCGGCTCCACCAAGCACCCGAAGATCGCCGCGCTGCCCAAGGACCACATCACCGAAAAGCAGCTGGAGGAGCGGGAAAAGGCACTGACAGCCCAGCGCCGCAGCACTGCCGCGGCCAGCCGCACCGCCGGTGATGCCGCCGCCCACGCGCATGAGCTGCGGGCGGCTTTGCAGCGGGACGCGGATGGATTTTTCGCGCGCCGCGGGGACCGCTACACCGGCAAACCCGCCGCCGAGCTGACGCCCGACGAGCTGAAAATCGAGCTGACCGCCCAGCAGACCAGCCTGACCGAGGGTCTGCGCGGCCTGCAGGCCGACCACCTGAAGCTGAAGCAAAAAACGGACCGCGCCCGCAGCCTGGCCAAGCAGGCCGACCTTTTGAACGGCCAGCTGGCAGACCTGGAAAAGCAGCGCTTTGCGGCCACCCGCCGCGCCGCCAACGCCAAGGCCGGGCACGCTGCCGCCAGCGCCCGCGTGCAGCAGATGCGCGAGACGATGCCCAAGCGCGACAACCCCGACGCACTGACCCAGCTGCAGGACGCGCTGGCCCGCCTGCGCCGGGACCGCGCTGCCGCTATGGCCGCCCGGGACGCTGCCGTGCACCGTCTGCACACGAACCGCGCCGCCATCGACGCGCTGCAAAAGACGATGCGGGAGAGCGCCGCCGCCCGCGAGAAGCGTGCCATGTGGGACAATCTGTCCAAAACGATCAACGGTAACTTGACCGGAAAAATCAAACTTCCGTTTGAACAGTACGTACAGGCGTTCTATTTTGACGGCGTGGTCGAGGCCGCAAACCTGCGCTTCACCCGCATGACCGACGGCCAGTACCGATTGCTGCGCCGCAAGAGCGAGGCCGTCGGCGGCAAGACCGCGCTGGATCTCGATGTGTTCGACGCCTACACCGGCAAGACCCGCCCCGTGGGCAGCCTGTCCGGCGGCGAGAGCTTCATGGCCGCGCTGAGCCTGGCACTGGGCATCAGCGACACGATCCAGCAGAACGCGGGCGGCGTCGTCATCGAGACGCTGTTCATCGACGAGGGCTTCGGCTCGCTGGACTCCGACAGTCTGGAAAAGGCCGTGGACACGCTGGCCGGGCTGGCCGGGGGCGATAAGCTCATCGGCGTCATCTCCCACGTCGAGGCGCTGCAGGACCGCCTGACGAGACAGATCCACGTGACCAAAACGCGGGCGGGCAGTAAGGCGGAAATTGAGATTTCGTAACCCAAAAGGCTTCTCCCCTTGGGGGAGAAGCTGCCGCCCGCAGGCGGCTGATGAGGGGAGAACCTGCCGCTGCCAGCCGCAAAAGGGAGGGCACGGCAGACCCGTCCCTCATCCGCCCTCGGGCGGGGCCTCGGGCACCTTCCCCCACCAGGGGGAAGGCTTTTCTGTTGGAAGGTAACCTATGACTGTAAAATCAACGCTGCAACAACAACTGAAAACCCTCTCCGCGGCGCGTTACCCGCTGCACATGCCCGGGCATAAGCGGCGGGTGCCGCCCGCACCGGGGCTGGGCTGCTATGCCTGGGACCTGACCGAGATCGACGGCGCGGACGACCTGCACGACGCGGACGGCATTCTGGCCGACGCCATGGCCCGCACGGCGGCGCTGTACGGCGCACGGCGGTGCTGGTACCTCGTCGGCGGGTCCACCGTCGGCCTGCTGGCGGGCATCCGCGCACTGGCACCGTTCGGCAGCACGGTCATTGCGGCGCGCAACTGCCACAAGGCCGTCTACCACGCGATTGAGCTGGGGCAGCTGAAGGCCCGCTGGCTCACGCCGCCCGTGGACCCGCAGTTTGGCATCTACGGCAGTGTGCGCCCCGCCGATGTGGCCGCCGCGCTGGACGCTGCGCCCGACGCCCGCTGCGTGATCCTGACCAGCCCGACTTATGAGGGCGTTTTGAGCGATATACGTACTATCGCGGAAATCTGCCACGTCCGCGGCGTGCCGCTGCTGGTGGACGAGGCCCACGGTGCGCACTACCTGCCCTTTGCCGCCCGGTACGGCTGGCGCGGCGGGGCCGTAGCCGCAGGGGCCGATCTGGTCGTGCAGAGCGCCCACAAGACGCTGCCCAGCCTGACCCAGACCGCGTTTTTGCAGCTGAACGGCGATCTGGCCGACCTTGCCGAGGTCGAGCGCCAGCTGGACGTGTTCGAGACGAGCTCACCGAGCTACCCGCTCATGGTCAGTCTGGACGGCTGCACCCGCTGGCTGGCCGACGAGGGAGAGGCTGCCTTTGCCGCGTGGCGCGCCCGGCTGGATGCCTTTGACGCGGCGGTGCGGGATCTGAAAAATACAAAAATACTGTGCTGCGGCGCGGACGCACTGACGGCGCATCCTGACTTTTTTGCGCATGACAGCGGCAAAATTTTGCTGCAAATCGGCGCGGCGGGGGCGGCGTACCTGCGGGCCGACGGCTTTGAGCCCGAGATGGTCTGCGGCCCGAACGTACTGGCCATGACCAGCCCCTGCGACGACGCCGACGCGCTGGAACGGCTGGCCGATGTGCTGCACGCCTGGGACAAAACGGCGGCCCCGCCCGCGGCCCCGCGGCATATTCTGCCCGCCCCCGGTGCGGCCCGCTGCACGATTGCCAAGGCGCTGCTGCGCCCCGCGCGGGCCGTAAGGATGCGGGATGCGGTGGGGGAGACCGCCGCGGAGTATCTCTGGGCCTATCCCCCCGGCGTGCCGCTGGTGGCACCGGGCGAGGAAGTGACGGCAGAGCTGGTGACGGCCTGCCGTGCATTGGAGCAGGCCGGAACCGCGCTGAAGCATACGGGCGGCAGCGGGGCGGAGGAGATTGCGGTTTTGTAATTTGTAAAGGGAGGCAGCGGCAAAGCCCGTCGGAACCCCTCAGGCCAGCTTCGCGGCCAGCTCCCCTGATGGGGAGCCTTTCGCGGGCGCATGCCCGAATAAAGCCTCCCCATCAGGGGAGGTGGCCGCGCGCAGCGCAGGCCGGAAGGGTTCCGACGAGCCTCCCGTTGTCTGTTGTTTTCCCTCCGCCCCTATTGACAAACCCCGGATTTCCGTGTACAATAATAATAGTTCTAAAATGTATAAAGGGGTGACTGTTTTATGAAGCACATCCAGACTCTCGAGACCCGCGACATGGCTAAGAGCCTGCTGAACGGCGGCTGCGGCGAGTGCCAGACTTCCTGCCAGAGCGCCTGCAAGACCAGCTGCGGCATTGCCAACCAGCCTTGCGAGAAGACCGACAAGTAATTTTTGCTGGCTTTGATGCCGGGATGCCGTGTGGCAGCCCGGCATTTTCTATGATACAAAGGGTGCGGCGGGCGCATATAGAATGCGCCCCTACAAGGGGAATGCCGTAGGGGCGGATTCCATATCCGCCCGTGGCTGTCCGCCGCATTGCACCATAACAAAACGGAGAAAACCATGATCCATCAATACAAATTAAGCGGTTACAACATTGTGCTGGATGTCTACAGCGGCAGCGTGCATGCGGTGGATGACGTCGCCTATGACGCCATCGCCCTGATCGACCAAGGCAGCAGCCGGGAGCAGGCTGCTGCAGCCCTCGCCAAAAAGTACGCGGACCGCGCCGATGTGACCGCCGCCGACATCAGCGACGTGCTCGACGACATCGACGAGCTGACCGCCGCGGGCCAGCTGTTTGCGCCCGACGCCTACGCCGACCACGCCTTTGACTTCAAAAACCGCTCCAACGTTGTCAAGGCGCTCTGCCTGCACGTCGCCCACACCTGCAACCTGAATTGCAGCTACTGCTTCGCCGCGCAGGGCAAGTTCCACGGCGAGGCCGGTCTCATGAGCTTCGAGACCGGCAAGCGTGCGCTGGATTTCCTCATCGAAAACTCCGGCACCCGCCGCAACCTCGAGGTCGATTTCTTCGGCGGCGAACCGCTGATGAACTTTGAGGTCTGCAAGCAGCTGGTCGCCTATGCACGCAGCATCGAGAAAAAGTACAACAAAAACTTCCGCTTCACGATGACGACCAACGGCATCGGCATCACGGACGAGGTCATCGACTGGTGCAATAAAGAATGCCACAACGTTGTTTTGTCGCTGGATGGCCGCAAGGAGGTCAATGACCGCTTCCGCGTCGACCTCGCGGGCAACGGCAGCTATGACCGCATCGTGCCCAAGTTCCAGAAGCTCGTCAAGGCGCGCGGCGGCCAGGGCTACTATATGCGCGGCACGTTTACGCATCACAACGTTGATTTTACGAAGGACCTGTTCCACATGGCCGACGACCTCGGCTTTACCGAGCTGTCCATGGAGCCGGTTGTCGCCCCGCCGGACTCCCCCGAGGCCCTGACCGAGGAGGACCTGCCCAAGCTGTTCGACCAGTATGAGCTGCTGGCCAACGACATGCTGCGCCGCCAGAAGGCCGGCAAGCCGATCACGTTCTATCATTATATTTTGGACCTCAAGCACGGCCCCTGCATCTACAAGCGCATTTCGGGCTGCGGCTCCGGCACCGAGTACATGGCCGTGACCCCCTGGGGCGACCTGTACCCCTGCCACCAGTTTGTCGGCGACCCGGCGTACAAGCTGGGCAACGTCTGGGACGGCGTGACCAACACTGCCCTGCGCGACGAGTTCAAGCTGTGCAACGTCTATGCCCGCCCCGACTGCAAGGACTGCTGGGCACGCCTGTACTGCGCGGGCGGCTGCGCGGCCAACGCCCTGCACGCTACCGGCGACATCCACGGCACTTATGAGTACGGCTGCAAGGTGTTCCGCAAGCGGATGGAGTGCGCCCTGATGATGCAGGTCGCCCAGCGCCTTGACCCCGAGCTGGCGAAGAACGCCGTCCGGTTTGAGAGTGACTGCGACGGGTGCGGGGCGACGGAGTCGAGCGCCGCCTGCGGCGGATGCAGCGAGACGGAGGAAGCGCAGCGGTCGCAGAAAACGAGCCTGTAAAGGCGAAGTTTGATGCGGTAACCGCAAGAGTAGGGCAACGACGGCGCGTGCGAGAAATAAATAGCCATTGAGTATGCCGCTCTGTAGGGGCCGGACATGTCCGGCCCCTACCGCGTCACAATGGCAAACGGCAGCTGCGGAGGGGTCAAGACCCCTCCCTACAGATCGGGGTCCACGGGTGCTTTGTAGGGAACGGTCTTGACCGTTCCGGGGATGTGTGCCGTTATTGCATGGTAAAACATTGTTGAGGCGTAGGGGCCGGGCATGCCCGGCCCGCAGCTTACCGGCAAGCACCTGCTTTCCGGCTTATGTTGCGGGCCGGACATGTCCGGCCCCTACAGGAATATAAAAGATAAACGCCTGTCAGCTGTTTATCTGCCAATCGCCGCGCACTTCTCCTTCAGCCAGACCTTCTCGTCCTCGTTCAGGCGGGGGCTGAGCATCTCGTAGACGTGGGCGTGGTAGTCGTTCAGCCAGTTGATCTGGTCGCGGCTCAGCTCGTCCACAAGGACCGGCTCGGTGGAGATGGGCACCAGCGTCAAAGGCGCAAAGCCCAGCCAGTGGCCGTACTGGTTCTCGCCCAGGTCGATGCACTCCAGCTCGTTCTCAATGCGGATGCCGACCTCGTCGGTCTCGTAGATGCCCGGCTCGTCGGTGATGGTCATGCCGGGCTTAAAAATCACGGGGTTGTTCGGGCGCAGGCTCTGCGGGCCCTCGTGCACGCCGGAGATAAAGCCGACGCCGTGGCCGGTGCCGCAGCGGTAGTTGACCTTGTGCGCCCAGACCGGGCCGCGGGCAAAGGTATCCAGCGCAAAGCCGGTGCAGTAGTCCAGGAACACCGCGCGGGCCATGTCGATGTGGCTCTGCAGCACCCAGGTGTAATAGCGGCGCTCGTTGTCGGTCAGCGGGCCGACGGGGTAGGTGCGGGTGATGTCGGTGGTGCCGCAGTCGTACTGGCCGCCGTTGTCCACCAGCAGGAAGCCGCGCGGCTCGATGACGCTGTTCACGTCGCCCTCGGCGTGGTAGTGCATCATGGCGGCGTTGGCGCCGTAGGCCGCAATCGTGGAGAAGCTGTCCTCAAAGTAGCCGGGCATCTCGGCACGGCGCTTCTGCAGCATCGTGTCGATGTCGATCTCGGTCAGCTGCTTACCCTCGGCCAGCGCCTTTTCCAGATCCATCTGGAACCGCACCACGGCGATGCCGTCGCGGATATGGCACTCGCGGAGGTTCTTCAGCTCGGTCTCGTTCTTGATGCCCTTCAGGGCAAAAATCGGGTCGGCACCGGCCACGGTCTTGTGGGCGGTCAGGGCCTCGTACAGGGCGTAGTTGGTGGCCTTCTCGTCCACCAGGAACACCTCGTCGGCGGGCAGGGCGTGGACGGCGTCGATAATTTCCTCGTAGCCGCGCAGCGTCACGCCGCTCTCGGCCAGCGTGGCGGTGTCAGCGTCGGACAGGCGGCCCGGCGCAATAAACAGCGTGCAGGCGTCCATCGTGACCAGCGCGTAGGCGACGGCCAGCGGGGTGCAGGGCAGGTCGCGGGCGCGCAGGTTCAGCAGCCAGCCCACGCAGTCCAGACCGGTCACGGCCAGCGCGGTGGCACCGGCCTTCTGCAGCTCGGCACGCACCATGGCGATGCGGTCCGCGGCAGTCGCGCCGGTCTGGGCCGGGGTCAGCAGCTCACAGGGGGTGTCGGGCAGGGCCGGGCGCTCGCCGGTGGCGTTCCAGATCGGGCTGGCCACGTCCTGACTCTTGAGGGAGGCACCCTTCTTGGCCAATGCGTCGATGTACTCCTTGGCAATCGTGGCGGGCACGCAGCTGCCGTCCAGCAGCAGGGTCTGGCCGTCCGCAAAGTGGCTCCCGAGGTACTCGGCCACGGTGGGCACGCCTGCGGAGCCCGCGTGCATGCACTCGATCTCGCTGCCGGCCAGCTGCTTGTCGGCCTGCACGTAGAAGCGGCCATCGCACCACAGGGCGCTGCCGGTTTGGGTCACAACGAGGGTCGAGTTCTCGCCGATGAAGCCGGAGAACCACGGCAGAGCGTTATAATAGCCGGGCAGGTACTCGCTGCAATGGGGGTCGCTGGTCATGATGAGCACGCCGTCCGCGCCCGCCGCTTTGGCAGCGGCACGCAGCGCGGCGATTTTTTCATTGGTAGTCAAAATGGATCGCTCCTTTTTGTGATAGATATTGGGGTTAGGTATATCATACCACGAATGCTGCAAATAATAAATAAGAAATAATAAATAATAAATATTGTGGAGTTTGTGCCCGGGGGCACAAACAAAAATGCGGCGCGCCGTCGAGGGCGGGCGTGGCGGCATGTATGCCGCCCCTACGGGCCAACCCGCTAACGTCTGCCTACCCGGCGGAGCGGTCAAGACCGCTCCCTACAAAGCACCCGTGAACGATAGCCCGTAGGGAGGGGTCTTGACCCCTCCGGGCAGCCGGTGGCAGCCGCGCGGTAGGGGCCGGGCATGCCCGGCCTGCAGCATTAAAGGCAATTGCCCATTAAAGGGTGGCCGCGCCGACCCCCGGGCCGGACGCTTGGCGGCGCACAACGAGCGCCGCCAGCCAGCAAAGCTGGCCCGCTCGTGCGGTTGTTTGCCCCGCGGGGGCAAACATTGTTCGCTCCCCGGTTTCGCTCCGCTCAACCGTGGTCCCACGCGCACAACCCCGCAGTGCCCGGCCCCTACGGGGAGGCGGTAATCCATAAATTTTGCAAAAAATTCAAAATTTCCCGCGCAAAATGGCGCAAAACCCCTTGACGTGTTTGTTATAATAGTATTAGCAGTTAGTGTAATAGATTGCCAACCAACTGAACATCTGAACACATCTTGAATAGAGGTACCCAACTATGGCTGAAAAGAAAACCAAAATCGACATTTTCTCCGGCTTCCTCGGCGCCGGCAAGACCACCCTTATCAAAAAGCTCATCAAGGAGGCCTTCGCCGGTGAGCAGATCGTCCTGATCGAGAACGAATTCGGCGAGATCGGCATCGACGGCGGCTTCATGCGTGAGGCCGGCATTCAGGTCAATGAGCTGAACTCCGGCTGCATCTGCTGCAGCCTGGTCGGCGATTTCCGCGAGGCACTGAAGAAGGTCGTCGAGACCTACCACCCGGACCGCATCCTCATTGAGCCGTCGGGCGTCGGCAAGCTGTCCGACGTGACCCGCGCCGTCGAGGGCGTCGCCGAGGATCTGCCCGTCATCCTGAACAGCTTTGTCACCGTCGCAGACGTGAACAAGGTCAAGATGTATATGAAGAACTTCGGTGAGTTCTATGACGACCAGGTCAGCCATGCGTCCTGCATCATCCTGAGCCGCACCGGCAACGCCAGTGAGGAGAAGGTCGCTGCTGCCGTCGCCCTGCTGGCTGAGAAGAACCCCACCGCCACCATCGTTACCACCGACTGGACCGTCCTGACCGGCGCACAGATCGTCTCCGTCATGGACGGCAAGCGCGACCTCGTCGCCGAGCTGCTGACCGAGGCCCGCGCCGCCAACGTGGCCCATGCCGACGAGGATGAGCACGAGCACCACCATCATCACCATCACGACCACGATGAGGACGACCACGATTGCTGCTGCCATCATCATCACGACGAGGACGACGATGAGGACGAGCACGAGCATCACCACGAGCACCACTACGACGAGCACGGTGTCTGCTCCTGCGGGCATCATCACCACCACGACCACGACGCCGACGAGGTGTTCACGAGCTGGGGCAAGGAGACGGCCCACAAATACAGCCGTGAGGATCTGGACAAGGCCCTGCACGCGCTGGACGAGGGCGCTTACGGCATGATCCTGCGCGCCAAGGGCATTGTGGACGGCGGCGACACTTGGTACGAGTTCGACATGGTCCCCGGCGAGCACGAGATCCGCCCCTGCGGCCCCGACGTCACCGGCAAGCTCTGCGTCATCGGCTCCCAGCTGAAGGAGCATGAGATCGCGGAATTGTTCCACGTTTGATAAGAATGCCTTCCCCCTTGGGGGAAGGTGCCCGAGGCCCCGCCCGAGGGCGGATGAGGGGCGAGCCTGCCGCAGCAGCCCACGAATGACAGGCCGCGATTCGCTCTCCCCTCATCAGTCCGCTTCGCGGACAGCTTCTCCCCCGGGGGAGAAGCCTTTGACTGCTACTAACCGAAAGGACGTCCCCTATGCCTAAACAAATCCCCGTATATCTCTTCGTCGGCCAGCTGGAGAGCGGCAAGACGAAATTCATTCAGGAAACGATGGAGGACCCCAACTTCGACTCCGGCGACAAGACCCTGCTGCTGGTCTGCGAGGAGGGCGAGATCGAGTATGACCCGTCCAAGTTCGCCTTCGGCGGCGTGCACGTTGCCCAGATCGAGGATAAGAGTGAGCTGACCGCCGAGAACCTGACCGCGCTCGAAAAGAAGTCCGGCTGCGGCCGCGTCATCATCGAGTACAACGGTATGTGGCTCATTCAGGAGCTGTACGACGCCCTGCCCGACAACTGGCTCGTCTACCAGAGCCTGGCCACCGCCGACGGAACGACCATCAAGACCTACGCGGGCGACAGCGCCATGCGCAGCCTGCTGCTGGACAAGCTGCGCGGCAGTGAGCTGCTGGTCGTCAACCGCGCCGAGGCTGTCAACGACGACGAGAGCCGCCAGCTCATCCACAAGCTGGTGCGCCAGGCCAGCCGCCGCTGCGACATCGCCTACGAGTTCAAGGACGGCAGCGTCGCCTATGACGACATCCCCGACCCGCTGCCCTTCGACGTGGACGCGCCGGTCATTGAGATCCCCGAGGAGTTCTTCGGTATATGGTACATGGACTGCATGGACGACCCGAAGAAATATGACGGCAAGACGGTCAAATATCTGGCTCAGGTCTGCCAGACCCCCCAGGCCGGCAAGGGCGCGTTCGTGCCCGGACGCTTTGCCATGACCTGCTGCGTGCAGGACATCCAGTTTGTGGGCATGCCCTGCAAGTACGACGCTTACAAGTCGCTGGAGCAGCGCAGCTGGATCAACATTACGGCCAAGGTCAACGTCAAGTACCACCCCATCTACAAGGGCCAAACCCCCGATTCCACCGGCCCTGTCCTGACCGCCATCTCCGTCGAGCCGGGCGAAAAGCCCGCGCAGGACGTAGTGATGTTCAGCTGATAATGCAATAGAAAAGCACCTGCCTTCGATAAAAAGGCAGGTGCTTTTTGATTGACAGGCATTTTCCGAAACGTGCCGCGGAGCGGTCAAGACCGCTCCCTACGGGCTGACGTTCACGGGTGCTTTGTAGGGAGGGGTCTTGACCCCTCCGTCGGGCAGACAGGGCGCTGATGTGGCGTCTGCTAACGGAAAACCTTCGGGCCGGGCATGCCCGGCCCCTACGGCACAAAAATTAACCGCGCGTCCCCGCAATCTTGGAATCGGTGCTCCACCCCTGCAAATCGGTGGGCGTCAGGCTGCTCATCCAATTTTCGCGCTCGGTCTCCCACTGGTCCCAGGCGGCCTGGCTGCGGATGGCGGTGCCGCTCTCAAAGGCATCGTCCCACGGGTTGGCCGGGTCGGGGTCGGTGGGGTCCCAGCCGCGCTTCTCGGTGTCGGCGGGGTCGGTGTAGATCGTGCCGGGCTTTCCCATCGGGCCGGGGTCGTCGGCGTTGTTGTAGATGATGACCGGCGTGCCCAGCGGGCAGTTGTCGTAGATCCACTTCACGTCCACCACGGCCAGCCGGATGCAGCCCAGACTGGCGCGGGTGCCCAGCAGGTTGAACTCGTCGTACTCCACATCGTCCTTGTGCTGGCTGTAGTAGGGCACGCTGTGGAACAGGTAGCTGTCATAGATGCGGGTCGCGTACTGGCCGTAGCTCGGGCCCATCAGCAGCCGCCAGCTGTAGTCCACCGGGGTCGAAAAATACCCGGTGGGGGTGTCCATGCCGCCGCTGCACACCATCGCCATGAACGGCACAGCGTACTTTTTTGTGGCGGAATCCACGGCGTAGACCGTGACCACGCCGCCTGCGTTGTTGACCGCCAGCAGGTAGGGGCAGCCCTCCTTCGCGTCCAGCATCAGGCCGTAGGCGGCAAACTGCGTTTTCAGCCCGGCCAGCGTCTCGGCGGCATTGTCGTCCCAGGTCGTCGGGTCCTTGATCTGCGGCGCGTCCTTGGTGGCGTTGCTCGTGGCCGTCGCCATCGCGGGGGCCACTGTCGGCTCGGGCGTCGGCGCGGGGCTTGTCTCCGGCGTGGCGGCGGGGGCCGCCGTGGACTGCGGCGTCGGGGCGGGCAGCACGTCCTGTGGGGTGTTGGGCATCTGCACGCAGGCGCACAGCAGCGCAGCCGTCAGCAGAAGCGGAAAAATGCGGCGTAGAATCGACATAAAATCTCCTTAGTGTTTGGTGACGCCGTACTCCTCGGCCACGAATTTCTCCAGCGCGGCAAAGCTGCGGCGGACTTTTTCGGTCTCGATGCAGTACGCCATGCGGAAGTAGCCGAGGCAGCCGAAGCTGTCACCGGGGACCAGCGCCAGGTCATATTTCAGCGCCTTTTGGCAGAACGCCTTTGCGTCGTCCTCCAGCGCCTTCGGGAAGATGTAGAACGTGCCGTCCGGCTTGACGACGGTGAAGCCCAGCGCGATCAGCTCGTCGTAGATCAGGTTCATGTTCGTCTCGTAGACGGACAGGTCGCTGGTCACGTCAAGGCAGCGCTCGACGGCCATCTGGATGAGGGACGACGGGCAGTTGTGGCCGGTCCCGCGGGAGATCTGGCCGCACATCGGCACGATGTACGCGGCATCCTCGCACCGCGGGTTGGCGGCCACATAGCCGATACGCTCGCCCGGCACGCTCAGACTCTTGGAGAAGGAGTAGCAGGTGAGCGTATCATCGTAGAATTTGGCGGGGTAGGGCGTGACCCTGCCGCCGAACGAAATCTCGCGGTACGGCTCGTCGGAAATCAGGAAGATGTGGTGGCCGTACTGGGCGGACGCCTGGGTCAAAAAGTCGGCCAGCTGCTGCAGGGTCTCCTCGCTGTAGGCGGTGCCGCTGGGGTTGTTGGGGCTGTTGATGAGCACGGCGGCGGTGTTCTCGTCCACGAGCTGCGCGAACGCCGCAAAGTCGATCTGAAAGTCCGCACACCGCGGCGGCGTCACGCGCAGGGTAAGCCCCGCGCCCTCGATGTACGGCTTGTACTCGGGGAAGAACGGCGCAAACGTTACGATGTTCTGCCCGGGCACGCCGACGCAGCGCACAGCATGGGCCAGCGCACCCGCCGCGCCCGTCGTCATAAAGATATGGTCGGCGGTGTAGTCCATGCCGAACCGGCGGTTCAGGCTTTCGGCCACGGCCTTGCGGGCGGACGGCAGCGTCAGCGTCGGCGTATAGCCATGCAGCCTGACGGGGTCGGTGTGGGCCAGCAGGTCCTCGCAAGCCGCGGTGAACTGCGGCGGGCAGGGGACAGACGGGTTGCCCAGCGAGTAATCGAACACGTTCTCATAGCCGATCTCCGCGCCGCGGGCGGTGCTCCATTCAGAAATCTGACGGATAACCGACTTGGAGCCCAGCATATCTTTATAGTGCTGTGCAATCATAATAACAGCTCCTTTTTAAAATGTTTGTCGAAGGCCGGGAGAGTAACGGCAGCTCTCCATCTCGTCCGCAACCCGTTCACAGCAGTCCGTAGGGGCCGGGCATGCCCGGCCCGCAGCCTTGCCATTGTATCCCCTTTACCGGTTTGCATCGTAGGGAGGGGTCTTGACCCCTCCGCGGGGCGTCGGGGACGCCGCCCCCTACAACGATCCGCAAGGCTTCTCCTTATCGCAACCGGGCACGGCGGCCTGTGGGCAGGCCGCCCTACGTATGGTCCGTAAACTTCTGCTACGCGGGCGTCGGGGTCGCCCCGGAACGGTCCGGTCAAATCCCGTCTCCGGGCAATCTCCCGGCATTCCAGGCGTTTCGGGTGCCCCGGCCACTCACGTCACCCCAAAACAACCTTTTCCAACCCCTGGGTATCCTCGGCCAAATATTCTGCCCCGGCTTCGGTCAGCTCCTCGCGGGTCCGGAACCCCCACAAGACCCCGCAGCAGGGCAGGCCCGCGTTGTGGGCGGTCTCCACGTCCACATTGCTGTCGCCGACGTACAGCACACTGCCGTCGGCCTCGACGCCAAGGTGCGCCATCAGGGCGCACGTCCCCTCGGGGGCGGGCTTCGTGGGTACGTCGGGCAGCGCACCGCGGACGACCTCAAACAGGTCGGCGTCAAAGTACCGCGCGACCACGGCGCGGGCAAACTCGTCCGCCTTGTTGGAGAACACTGCCATCCGCACCCCGGCGGCCTTCAGCCGGGCCAGCAGCGCCGGCATACCGGGGTACGGCGCGGTCTTGTCGTGCATGTGCGCGCCGTAGACCTTATCAAACTCGGCCAGCGTCGCGGCCAGCTGCTCCGGGCTGCGGCAGCTTGCGGGGCTGAACCGCTCCACCAGCTTCGGGATGCCGTTGCCCACAAAATAGCGGTACTGCGCAGTTTCATACTGCGGCCAGCCGTGGGCGGCACAGACGCGGTTCGCGGAGTCGGCCAGGTCGTCAATCGTGTTCAGCAGGGTCCCATCCAAATCAAACAGTACGGTTTTATACATTCCTCAAAACCTCTTTGCACAAGAAATCACTCTTATTATAGTTGCATTGGACGAAAACAGCAAGCCGCCGCGCCCATTTACCGTAAAAAAGATGTAAATTCTCAAAAAGCTGTTCCCATTTGCACGATTTATGGTATTATATAAGGTAGCACGTAAGGAGGTTTCTCGAATGGATTTGTTTTTTGATTTGCTGCGTTCGGTCATCTACGGTGTGATCGAGGGCATTACCGAGTGGCTGCCCATCTCCAGCACCGGCCACATGATCCTGGCCGAGCAGGTACTTAAATTCAGCTTCAGCGCCGAATTTATGGAGATGTTCCGCGTCGTCATTCAGCTGGGCGCGATCCTGGCTGTTGTGGTCATGTATTTCAAAAAGCTGTGGCCCTTCTGCGTTGACAATGGCCGTGACTCCGGCCTGGCGAAGCACGTCCGCTGGCCGGTCATGCGGCTGTGGTTCAAGATCATCGTCGCCTGCCTGCCCGCCGCCGTGCTGGGCCTGGCGCTGGACGACTGGATCGACGCACATTTTTATAACAGCGTCGTCGTCGCGGTCATGTTGATCGTCTACGGCATCGCGTTCATCCTCATCGAGCGCCGCCCCCGCGTGCCCACCACCACCAAGCTGAGCCGCATCACCTACAGGCAGGCGCTTATCGTCGGTGCGTGGCAGGTGCTGGCGCTCATCCCCGGCACGTCCCGCAGCGGCTCCACCATCATCGGCGGCCTGCTCTGCGGCATGAGCCGCGCCTGCGCGTCCCAGTTCACCTTCTTCCTGGCCATCCCGGTCATGGCGGGCGCGTCGGGCCTCAAGCTCGTCAAGTTCCTGGCGGGCGGCGGCGTCTTTACGGTTGGCGAGATCGGCGCGCTGCTGGTCGGCTGCATCGTGGCGTTTGTCGTCTCCATTCTGGCCATCCGCTTCCTGATGGACTACGTCAAGAAGCACACCTTCACGGCCTTCGGCTGGTACCGCATCGCCCTGGGCATCGTCGTCCTGGGCGTCTGGGCCCTGCAGACATTCGTGCTGGCATAACATTGTAAATAAAAAGCTGCTGTCTCCCGGCATGGGGGACAGCAGCTTTTTGGTTTGGTGGGTGCAAAGCCTCCCTTGTCAAAGGGAGGTGCCGCCAAAGGCGGCGGAGGGATTCCGTCGGGCTTTACGGGGGCTGCTTGCCCGGGCAAGCGGGCAGAGCCCCTCCGGCCTGCTTCGCGGCCACCTCCCCACCGTGTGGGGGAGGCTTGCTTCGGACGGCTTCGCCGTCCGCGAAAGGCTCCCCTTACAGGGGAGCTGGCCGAGCCCGCGAGGCCTGAGGGGCTTTGGCACTGCACGGGTGCAGCGGATGCCTCCGGGAACGCGCAGGCCGGGCATGCCCGGCCCCTACCGCGTTACGAAGTTACGAATTTTTCGGGAACGTCACCCGTATGGTCGTCCCGGTGCCGACCTGGCTCTGCAGGTCGATTTTTGCGTCGTGCAGCAGGGCAATGTGCTTGACGATGGCAAGCCCTAAGCCCGTGCCGCCCGTGGCCTTGGAGCGGCTCTTGTCCACGCGGTAGAACCGCTCAAACACGCGGGTCTGGCTGTCCTGCGGGATGCCGATGCCGTTGTCCTCGACCTCAAAATATGGGCAGCCGTCGCCGCCTACACCGCAGCGCAGCTCCACATGGCCGCCCGGGCGGTTGTAGCGGATGGCATTGTCGCACAAATTCTGCGTCAGTTCGCTCAATTGGTCGCGGCTGCCGCGCACGGTGGCGGGTCTGGCATCGTATTGCAGCGTCACGTAGGCCCGGCGGGCGTTGACCGTCATGTTCTGGGCTGTCTCCTTGACCAGCGCGGCCAGATCCACAGGGGCCATCTCGGTCACAGGCTCGCGGCTGTGGCTGGCCTGGGTGCTGTCCAGCTCACTCAATTGCAGAATGTCGCTGACCAGCGCGATCATCCGCTGTGCCTCCTTGTGGATGCGCGCGGCGAAGGTCGGCACGTCGGCGGGCTTTGCCATGCCGGTCTCGATCAGCTCGGCATAGCCGGAAATGCTCGTCAGCGGGGTTTTCAGCTCGTGGCTGACGTTGGCCGTGAACTCGCGGCGCATCGTCTCGTTGTCCTCGCGCAGCTTGCGGTCCGTCTGGATCGTCCGCGCCAGCGGGATCAATTCTTCATACGGCACATCGGCCTCAATCGTGTCCAGATGCTCGGCCAGATGGTTGATGGGCTGCACCATGCGGCGGGTCAGCCACCAGCTGAACAGCGTGGCAGCGAGCAAAATCAGCACGACTGCGCCGCACAGCAGCGGCAGGGTGTCGGTGCTCAGGCCCCAGATGTTCGCGACGTCCTCGCCCACGCGCAGCACCTGTGCGCCCTCCGTCAGGTCGATGCGCACGGCGTAGTAGTGCGTCTCCAGCTGCAGCGTCTCGCTCTCGCGGGTGATGCACGCGGAACCGCTCGCCATTGCCTGTTGAAATTCCGGGCGGTCAGCGTGGTTGGGCAGGTCGGTCTGGGCTGCGTAGATGTCGCCGTTTACGTCCACGATGTAGGAACCGCGCTTGGTGTCGTACAGCACCGTGCCGTCTGTGTCGATGAGGGTGATGCGCAGGGGGCAGTTCTCAGGCAGCAGGTTCAGCAGCGTGGCAGCGCTGTGGGTGTCCTGTGCCTCGTAGGCTGCGGCGTAGCCATGGCAGATCTGCATCAGGTAATTGTCAATGCGTTCTGCGTAGCTGCGCTGAAAAAGCACCGTTGCCGCTGTCAGCACGGCCAGCGCGCAGAGCAGCCCGGTCAGGATCAGGCCGCGCCGGTAGCGGCGGGTCATGCTGAGGGGCTGGCGCGTGCGGCGTTCGTCGTCAGTCATCGTTGCCCTCCGTGCTCAGCTTGTAGCCCACCTTGCGCACGGTGCGGATGGCCTCGCCCGCCGCGCCGAGCTTCTGGCGCAGCGTGCGGACGTGCATGTCGATGGTGCGGGATTCCAGTAAATTGTCGGTGTCCCAGACGTCCTTCATGATGCGCTCGCGGGCCAGGACCTCCTCCGGGTGCTCCAAAAACAGATGCAGCAGCGCGTATTCCTTGAAGGTCAGTTCCACGGGCACGCCGCCCACCCGGACGGTGCGGGACACGTCGTCCAGCACGATGTCCCCGAAGCGCAGCGTGGACGCGGCGGGCGCGGGGACGGCAGCGGCGGCGCGTCGCAGCACGGCCCGCACGCGGGAGATGAACTCCATGATGCCGAACGGCTTGCACAGGTAGTCGTCCGCACCGTGGTCCAGCCCCTTGACGACGTCGATCTCGCTGGTTTTGGCCGTGACCATGATGACCGGCGTTGCGGCGCAGGCCGGGTCGGCGCGCAGTTTGGCCAGAATCTGGTAGCCGTCCTCGTCGGGCAGCATGACGTCCAGAATGACGAGGTCGGGCCGCCCGCTGCGCAGCGCCGCCCAGAAGCTGGCCGCGTCCTCGCAGCCCGTGGTCTCGTACCCGTTGGATTGCAAAGCGTATTGCTCCAGCTCACGGATGCTGGAGTCGTCCTCAACGATGTAGATCATAGAAAATACCCCTTACTATAAACGTAGGGGCCGGGCATGCCCGGCCCGCGGCTTTGCGTGGCCGTCCGATAACGGGCGGCTGCTTTTCTGTTGCGGGCGGGGCATGCCCCGCCCCTACAAAAAGGCTTCCCCCTCGGGGCTGCGCCCGCAGGCGCGTGTCGGAGCGCAACCGCCGCAGGCGGCTCTTAGCGCGGAGACTGAAGCTGTCCGCGAAGCGGACTGATGAGGGCAACGTTATCGTGGCCGCCCGTTTACGGGTTGAAGCCGGAAGGTCGCCCCTCATCCGACCTCGGTCGGAGCCTCGGCCACCTTCCCCCATAGGGGAAGGCACGTAATTTTTAGTTTTCAGCCGGATTTTCAGCGGGTTCGGAATATGCCTCCGGCGGGAAGGTGTAGCGGCCACGGTATTTCTCGTAGCGGCGCTCAAACTTCACGCTGCCGCCGTGCTTGACGTTGTTCAGGTACTCGTGGGTGTCGAACTTGTCCGCCGCGACCTCGATCATGGCCACCGCAATGTTCGAGCAATGGTCGGCGATGCGCTCATAGTTCGTCAAAAGATCGTCCAGCACAAAGCCGTACTCGATCGTGCAGACACCGGCCTGCAGACGCGCGATGTGGCGGGTCTTGACCTCGCGCACCAGGCCGTCCACGACCTGCTCCAGCGGCTCGATTTTGCCGGCGGCGTAGGTGTCGCACTTCTGGAACGCATCCACCGTGCGGTTGACGATGTCCTGCACGGCGGCTTCCAGCACGGACAGGTCATTCAGCGCTTCTTCGCTGAATTTGATGTCCTTGTCGCGGATCTCCTGCGCCGTTTTGATAATGTTCACGGCGTGGTCGGAGACGCGCTCAAAGTCGCCGATGGTGTGCAGCAGCGTGTTGACGGAGCGGTTATCCTCCACGGACAGATGCTTGGCGCTCAATTTGACAAGGTAGGTGCCCAGCACGTCCTCGTAGTGGTCAACGGCGTCCTCCTTGCGGATGACCTCGTCAGCGATGGCGTCATTCCAGACGCGGGTGGTGGACATGGCCTGCAAGAGCGCGGTGCGGCAGATCTCAGCCATATCGCCGCCGGTCAGCATGGCGCGGCCCACGGCCACGGACGGCGTAGTCAGCAGACGCTCGTCCAGCAGGGTGTTCTCCTGCTTCGTGTCGGACGGGGAGTCGGGCACGGTCAAAATGGCCAGTTTTTCCAGCAGGCGGTTGAACGGCAGCAGAATAGCTGTCGTTACTACGTTAAAAATTGTGTGTACGATGGCGATGCCGAAGGTATTGGCCGTCTCGTTGAAGAAGGCAAAACTGATCAGCGCGTTCAGCCCGTAGAACCCGCACAGGAAGAGGATCGTGCCGATAACATTAAAATAGAGATGGACGAAGGCGGTGCGCTTTGCGTTCTTGTTTGCGCCCGCCGAGGAGATCAGCGCCGTAACGGTGGTGCCGATGTTCTGGCCCATGATGATGGGCACGGCAGCGGAGTAGGTGACCGCGCCGGTGCTGGTAAGGGCCTGCAGGATACCGACGGACGCCGACGAGGACTGCAAAACAGCCGTCAGCACCGCGCCCGCAATGACGCCGAGGATCGGGTTTTTGAAGCTGAGGAACAGATCCATGAACCACGGCTCGTCGGCCAGCGGGGACATGGCATGGGACATCGTGTTCATGCCGGCCATCAAAATAGAGAAGCCCAGCAGGATTTTACCGACGCCGCGCTTGCGGTCCTTGCCGATCATATACATCCAGATGCCGATAAAGCCGAGGATCGGGCTCCACGCGGTAGGGTTCATCATTTGGGTGAGGAAGCTGTCGCCCTCCAGGCCGGACAGCGAGAGCAGCCAGCCGGTGACAGTCGTACCGACGTTTGCGCCCATAATGACGCTGATGGCTTGATGCAGCTCCATCAGGCCGGAGTTGACGAAGCCGACAGCCATAACGGTGGTGGCACCGCTGGACTGAATGACGGCAGTGACGGCCATGCCGAGCAGCAAACCGCGGATGGGGCTGCTGGTCATGGTGGACAGAATGCCCTGCAGCTTACTGCCGGCGGTCTGTTCCAGAGCTTTCCCCATCAGGTCCATGCCATACAAGAACATGGCAATGCCGCCCATCAGGGTGAACACATTAAAAATGGTCATCCGGTGTTACACATCCATTCTCTTATTGAGTTTTACACTATACCGCCTTCTATTATAATGTATGCGCCGCAGGTACACCACCACGGGAAGGTAAATGTTGTGTAAAATTTGTGTAAAACGGACCATTAACGGCAGTCTCCCGGGAACTCCTTCTTTCTTTTGTGACCAAAAGAAAGAAGCAAAGAAAAGTCCCGCTGTTGCGGATGCAGCGGACCCCGCCTTAGGGGCTGCACGCCCCTAAGAACCCCAATAAGGAAGTCGGAAGGGGCGGGGGCTAAACGGACGCAGTATTACTGTCCGTTCTTAACGCCCCCGCCCCTTCCTCCACCTTTGAGTCGGGTGTTCCCCCGAACCCCCGTTGTTTTTAACGGCTGCTATAATCTCGGGCGCAGCCCGCAAAAGGCTCCCCATCAGGGGAGCTGGCCGAGCTTGCGAGGCCTGAAGGGTCCCGACGGGCCTTACGTTACCACCCGTCAACGGGCAGCCACCCGCCAACTTCCTGGACCCTTCCGGCCTGCTTCGCGGCCACCTCCCCTGATGGGGAGGCTCCTCTCGCGGGCTCCGCCCACGCAAAAAAAGGCCCCCTTGTCAAAGGGGGCTGGCCGCGTTAGCGGCCTGGGGGATTCCGACGGGCTTTCCGCCGCCGCCCCGTCACCCCTTTGCCGCCCAATCCACCCCCTCCCTTTCCCAAAACTTTACAAACTTTACACGCTCTACACAAAACCTGCCCACTCTTTGCAAAACCTTTACAGCGATTGTACCGTACTATGGTCGAAACCGGCGCAAAACCGCGGTACAATTAGCTTGCTTCCGGTGAAGCATTGGCAAAACATCCAAACTATACCACATAAATTTGGGAAAAAGGGAGAATACACACATGAAACGTACTTCTGCAATTGCTGCCGTTACCGCTGCTGCGCTGGCTCTGAGCCTGGCTGCCTGCGGCTCTGCCGATTCCGCCGAGGCTGCCTCCCCCGAGGCCGCTCCTTCTAAGGCTGCCCCTGCCGGTGACTTCGACACTGACCAGGACATCACGGTCATCTCCCGTGAGGACGGCTCCGGCACCCGCGGTGCCTTCATCGAGCTGACCGGTGTCGAGGAGAAGAACGCCGACGGCAAGAAGGTCGATAACACCACCGAGGCCGCCGCCATCCAGTCCAGCACCAACGGCGTCATGACCGCAGTCGCCAACGATGAGACCGCTATCGGCTACATCAGTCTCGGCTCTCTGAGCAATGACGTCAAGGCTGTCACCGTCGGCGGCGTCGAGGCCTCCGCCGAGACCGTCAAGGACGGCAGCTACGTTCTGTCCCGTCCGTTCAACATCGTCACCAAGGGCGACGCGACGGACCCCGTGGCCGTTGATTTCATCGCCTACTGCCTGAGCAAGGACGGCCAGGCCATCGCTACCGACAACGGCTACATCGGTGAGGACGGCGCGGACTTTACCTCCGCCCAGCCCGCGGGCAAGATCGTCGTCGGCGGTTCTTCCTCCGTCTCTCCGCTGATGGAGAAGCTGATCGAGGCTTACAAGACCGTCAACCCCAACGCCGAGCTGGAGCTCCAGACCACCGATTCCACCACCGGCGTCTCCGGTGCGCTGGAGGGCACCTACACCATCGGCATGGCCAGCCGTGAGCTGAAGGACTCCGAGGTCGAGGGCGGCGCCAAGGCTACCGTCCTGGCGCTGGATGGCATCGCCGTCGTCGTCAACCCCAGCAACACCACCGACGACCTGACCGTTGACCAGATCAAGGGCATCTACACCGGCGAGCTGACCACCTGGGCGGATGTGCAGTAAAGTATAGCAGCACCGTAGGGGCGGGGCATGCCCCGCCCGCAGCGTACCCGTGACCGCGCGGTTATGGGAAGGCTGCGGGCCGGACATGTCCGGCCCCTACATGGCATATAACCAAAGGAGTATAGGAAAATGACCTCCAAGCTAAAAGAAGGCGTTATGCAGGGCGTGTTCACTCTCTGCGCCTGTGTGTCCATCCTGGCGGTGGCGCTGATCTGCATCTTCCTGTTTGCCAACGGTGTGCCCACCCTGTTCAAGATCGGCCCGCTCAAGTTCCTGCTGGGCACGACATGGAAGCCCGGCAACGACATCTTCGGCATCCTGCCGATGATCCTGGGCAGCATCTACGTCACGGCGGGGGCTATCCTCGTCGGCGTGCCCATCGGCCTGCTGACGGCCATCTACATGTCCAAGTTCGCGTCGCCCCGCATCAATAAGGTCATGCTCCCGGCGGTGCAGCTGCTGGCCGGCATCCCGTCCGTCGTCTACGGTTTCTTCGGTATGATCGTGCTTGTGCCCGCCGTGCAGGCCATGGTCAAGTCGCCGTTCTTCAAAACCGTGCTCCACGTCAAGAGCGGCAAGGGCATGAGCCTGTTTACCGCCGCCGTGCTGCTGGGCATCATGATCCTGCCCACCATCATCACGGTCAGCAAGACGAGCCTTGACGCCGTTCCCAACAGCTACTATGAGGGCAGTCTGGCACTGGGTGCCACCCATGAGCGCAGCGTTTTCTGCGCGGTGCTGCCCGCCGCCAAGTCCGGCGTGCTGTCGGCGGTCATCCTCGGCATCGGCCGCGCCATCGGTGAGACGATGGCGGTCGTTATGGTCGCAGGCAACCAGACATGGATGCCCAAGGGTCTGTTCCAGGGCCTGCGCACGATGACCTCGAACATCGTCATCGAGATGGGCTACGCCGCCGACCTCCACCGCGAGGCGCTGATCGCCACCGGCGTTGTGCTGTTCGTATTCATCCTGCTTATCAACCTCTGCTTCAGCCTTGTGAAAGGGGGTAAGGACTATGCCTGAGATCGCCGCAGCGCAAACAGCCGCCGATATGACCTACGCAAAACCGCATGAGTTCATGCCCACCGGCGGCAGCAACCGCCGCGCCGCCCGTATGCAGGCCGCCGCGCTGCGCTGGCTTGTGCGCATGGCCGCCCTGCTGACCGCCGCGGTGCTGGTGTTCCTCATCGGCTACATTCTGGTCATGGGCATCCCCAATTTGAAGCCCGAGCTGTTCGCCTGGGAGTATAACTCCGAGAACGTCTCGCTGACGCCCGCGCTCATCAACACGGTGCTGATGACCGCCTTCTCGCTGGCGATCTCGACGCCGCTGGGCATCTTTGCGGCCATCTGGCTGGTCGAGTACGCCCACCGCGGCAGCAAGCTGGTCAAGGTCGTGCGCGTCACCGCCGAGACACTGCAGGGCATCCCGTCCATCGTCTACGGCCTGTTCGGTATGCTGTTCTTCGTCACCAAGCTGCACTGGGGCTATTCGATGATCGCCGGTGCGTTCACGCTGGCCATCATGGTTCTGCCCGTCATCATGCGCACGACGGAGGAGGCGCTGATCGCAGTGCCCGACTCCTACCGCGAGGGCAGCTTTGGTCTGGGCGCGGGCAAGCTGCGCACGGTGTTCACGATCGTGCTGCCGTCCGCCATGCCCGGCATTTTGTCCGGCGTCATTCTGGCCACGGGCCGCATCGTCGGTGAGACCGCCGCGCTGATCTATACCGCAAGCTCTGTGGCAAAGATCCCGTCCAGCGTGTTCAGCTCCACCCGCACCCTGGCCGTACACATGTACCTGCTCTCGAACGAGGGCCTGTACATCGGCCAGACCTACGGCACGGCAGTGGTCCTGCTGGTGCTGGTGCTGGTCATCAACAGCCTGTCCGGCTTTGTGGCCGGCAGGCTGGCGAAGAAGTAAAGCCGCCTGCGGGGCGTCGAGGACGCCGCCCCCTACATACGCAGCAGCTTGTAGGGGCCGGGCGGCAGACACCGGCTGCCCGGAGGGGTCAAGACCGCTTGGCGGCGCACAACGAGCGCCGCCAGCCAGCAAAGCTGGCCCGCTCATGCGGTTGTTTGCCCCGCAGGGGCAAACATTGTTCGCTCCCCGGTTTCGCTACGCTCAACCGTGGTCCCACGCTTACAACCCCGCACCTCCCTACGATTCGCCGTTCACGGGTGCCATGTAGGGAGCGGTCTTGACCGCTCCGGGAACCTTCCGTCCGGCAGCCCCTTCCCCGGCGCCACGCATGTAGGGGCCGCATATATGCGGCCCGCTCCTGCACCGTAGGGGCGGATTCCATATCCGCCCGTGGGAGTATGCGGCAGCGCAAACCCCGCGGAGGGGTCAAGACCCCTCCCTACGATTCGCCGTTCACGGGTGCCATGTAGGGAGCGGTCTTGACCGCTCCGGGCACTCTCCGCGCAGCAGCCCCTACCGCTGCATTGCACAGAGCAGAGATAAAAATGTGAGGTCATTTCATGAACAAATTTGAAGTCCGCGGCATGGACCTGTACTATGGCAGCTTCCATGCGCTGAAAAATATCAATATCGACATCCCGGAAAAGGAGATCACCGCGTTCATCGGTCCGTCCGGCTGCGGCAAATCCACGTTTTTGAAAAGCCTGAACCGCATGAACGACCTCGTCGAGGGCTGCCGCATCTCCGGCGGCATCAAGCTCGACGGCGTGGACATCTACAAGGACAAGATGGACGTCAACGTCCTGCGCAAGCGCGTCGGCATGGTATTCCAGAAGCCGAATCCCTTCCCGATGTCCATCTATGACAACATCGCCTACGGCCCGCGCACCCACGGCATCCATAATAAAGCGCAGCTGGATGAGATCGTGGAAAGATCCCTGCGCGGCGCGGCCATCTGGGACGAGGTCAAGGACCGCCTGAACAAGAGCGCCCTGGGCATGTCGGGCGGCCAGCAGCAGCGCCTCTGCATTGCGCGCGCCCTGGCCGTTGAGCCCGAGGTCCTGCTGATGGATGAGCCGACGAGCGCCCTGGACCCCATCTCGACGTCCAAGGTCGAGGAGCTGGCCACGGAGCTGAAAGAGAATTACACCATCGTCATGGTCACCCACAACATGCAGCAGGCCGCGCGTATCAGCGATAAGACGGCATTTTTCCTGCTGGGCGAGCTGGTGGAGATGGGCCCGACGGAGCGTGTGTTCGCCACGCCCGTGGACAAGCGCACCGAGGATTACATCTCGGGCCGCTTCGGCTAAGGAGGTACGACAAATGGGTACGAGTGTACGAAAAATGTACGACGCCGAGCTGCTGCAGCTTGACACGATGCTGGCCCGCATGGGCCACGCCGCCGGCGGCGCGATCGAGAGCGCCATGACCGCCCTGCGCTCCGGCGACACCGAGCTGGCCCGCAGCGTTATTGCCCGGGACAGCGAAATCGACTCCGCCGAGCATGAGATCGAGCACCGCTGCTTAACGCTGTTTCTGCGCCAGCAGCCCGTGGCGGGCGACCTGCGCAAGGTCTCCACGGCGCTGAAGATGGTCACCGACATTGAGCGCATCGCCGACCAGGCCAGCGACATTGCCGAGATAACGCTCCATCTCCACCCGGACGGCGCACGCACCGTCGGCGTGCTGGACGACCTGTACGCGATGGGCGACATTGCCCTGCACATGGTCAAGGACGCCATTGCCGCCTACGTGCAGGTGGATCTGTCCGCCGCCGCGCAGGTCATTGCCCGCGACGACGACTGCGACGCGATGTTCAGCCGCATTTCCAAGGAAATTGCGGCCTACATCGCCGCCCACCCCAGCGATGCCGAGACGGCGCTGGACTTATTTATGATTGATAAGTACCTTGAGCGCCTGGGCGACCACGCCGTGAACATTGCGGAATGGGTCGAGTTCCTCAAGACCGGCGTCCACAAATCCCGCAAGATCGTGTAATGCGGGGATAAACAAGCCATTTTCTTATTATTTTCCTATACCAACCAAAACGGGACCTGCCGAAAAGCAGGCCCCGTTTTGGCGTGGAGGGAGGCTGCCCGGAGGGGTCAAGACCCCTCCCTACAAGGCACCCGTGAGCGGCAGTTTGTAGGGAGCGGTCTTGACCGCTCCGGGAGCTTTGCGGCAACGTCAGCTTCCCTGTAGGGGCCGCGCGGCAGTAAAAAAAGCAGCCGTCCCTTTCCGGAACGGCTGCTTGCGATCATTTCGCCCCTTTCCCTGCGAACACAACGTAAATCGTTTTGAACAAAATCTTTACATCGCCCCAGAGGGACCAGTTGTCGATGTAGGCTACGTCGAGCTTGACGACCTCCTCAAAATCCTCGATGTCGCTGCGCCCGCTGACCTGCCACAGGCCGGTGATGCCCGGCTTCATCGACAGACGGCGCTTGTGGTGGCTCTCGTACTGCTTGTACTCGTCCACCGTCGGCGGGCGGGTGCCCACAAGGCTCATATCGCCCCGCAGCACGTCAAAAAACTGCGGCAGCTCGTCAATGCTGGTACGGCGGATGAATTTACCCACCTTGGTCACGCGGGGGTCATCCTCCATTTTGAACATCAGGCCGTTCATTTCATTCTGGGCCATCAGCTCCTTCTTGCGGGCCTCGGCGTCCACGTACATGCTGCGCAGCTTGTGGATGTAAAAATACCGCCCGTTGCGGCCCACACGCTTTTGTTTAAAAAACAGCGGGCCGGGGCTTTCGAGCTTGAGCGGGATGGCGACTACCGCGATGATCGGGATGCTGATGATACAGCCGATGACAGCGCCCACCACGTCCATGCAGCGCTTGGCGATCTGGTCGCGCAGCTGCAATTCAACGGTGCCCATCGTGACGATGTTGCCCCCGGCGCAGCGCCCCAGGGACCGGCTCAGCCGCGCGGCGCTCGTCTCGTCGCAGCAGGCTTCCTCAATGCGGTCCAGCAGCGGCAGACGGAAGTGCACGGTCAGGCCCATGCTCTCCATCTCGTCCAGATAGGGGATGAAGCTCTCGCCGCTGTCCATCGGCACATCGACATAGACCTCGTCGAGCGCCTCGCGCCGGATCCAGTCCATGAAGTCGTCGAACGTCGCCTTGACCTCGACGCCGCAGACTTTGGTGGAGATCGCGGCGGGCGTGGCCTCCAGCAGCGAGACGCCCACGACCCGGCGGGACCAGTCCTTTCGGATCTCGGAAATCAGCCGCTCGGCCCGGTCCGACGTTGTGACGACGCCGACGAGCGTCTCCATGCCCCAGCTGCGCTGGAACCGGATGAGCAGCCGCTTTAAAATCGCATGGGAGAACGGCAGCAGCACCGCGTTGACCGCGGGCACTGTGACTGCAAAATAACGGGAGTCCAGCATCGTGGCCTTGGCCAGCAGCATGCAGCCTGCATAAACAAGGCCGAACGCGATGTTGAACCGGAGGGAAAGACTGATTTCCTCGTTTTCAGACCGTGTTACGATGTTTTTGTCCTGGTCAAAGAAGAAGAAGGTGACGACGAACGCCACAAACAGCAGGCACAGGGTCTGGAGCCAATCGGTGCTGGTGTAGGGGATCAGCACGCCGAACAGCCCGTCGGTGATGAGCCACGCCAGCAGCACGCTGACGGCCATCGTGAGCAGATCGGCGAAAAATACATAAGCGTATTGCAGCTTTTCGCGTTTACTTGTCATGAAGAAGGAAAAGTCCTCTCTAATAGTTATCTCCTTATTTTACCATAGACAGAGGATATTTTCAACAGAATCCGCAATATCATAACAATTACACAATTTATAGTGGCGCGGTAGGGGAGGTTTCCGCCGCCGCGCACGGGCACGGAGCGGTCAAGACCGCTCCCTACAAACCTCTCGTTATCGTGGCATCGTAGGGAGGGGTCTTGACCCCTCCGCAGAGGTTTCCGCCGCCGCGAGCACCCCGGGAGGGCTTCATCCATCCCGGGGAGGTTTCCGCCGCCGCGCACGGGCACGGAGCGGTCAAGACCGCTCCCTACAAACCTCTCGTTATCGTGGCATCGTAGGGAGGGGTCTTGACCCCTCCGCAGAGGTTTCCGCCGCCGCGAGCACCGATTCGTTCCCCCGTCCGACGATCTCGGCCTTTAAGACGTCCTGAATTTCTACCAGACATTCCAGCAGCAGGGGGTTGAACTGCCCGCAGTCGCCGTGCAGGATCATCTGCACCGCGGTGTCCGGTGAGTAGGCGGCCTTGTAGACGCGCTTGCTGACCAGCGCGTCGTAGACGTCCGCTATCGAGACGATCTGCGCCGAAATCGGGATGTCGTCCCCGGCCAGGCCGTCGGGGTAGCCGCGGCCGTCCCAGCGCTCGTGGTGCCAGCGGCAGATGTCGTGGGCGGTCTTGACAAGCGCTTCGTTTTTATAGCGGCCCAGACGCTCCAGCATGTTCGCGCCCACAACGGTGTGCGTTTTCATAAGATCGAACTCCTCCGGGGTAAGCCGCCCGGGCTTGTTCAGGATCTTATCGTCTATCGCAACCTTTCCGATGTCGTGCAGCGCCGATGCCATGACGATCAGCTCCTGCGTTTCGGGCGGCAGGTCATACTTGTCAGTTTTCTGCGTCAGCCGCTCCAGAAGGCGCTGGGTCAGCGTGCCGATGTGCAGCACGTGCTGGCCGCTCTCGCCGTTGCGGAACTCGACGACCTCGCTCAGGATCGAGATCATCATCTTGGTGTTTTTCTCTTTTTCCTTGATCTGGCTCGTCACCAGCGAGGCGAGCCGCCGCTGCTTGGCGTAGAGCTTGATCGTGTTGAAAACGCGGCGGTAGACGATGCCCGCATCGAACGGGCGGCTGACATAGTCCGAGACGCCCAGCTCGTAGGCGTGGCGCACAACGGTGTCGGCGTCCTCGCTCGAGATCATGATGACGGGGATGTCCTCGATCCAGTGGCTGCGGTTCATCTCGCTCAGCACCGCAAAGCCGTCCATGACCGGCATGACGATGTCCAGCAGGATCAGCGCAATGCCGGTGCCGTACTGCTCCAGCATGGCCAGGCATTCTTTGCCGTTCGTCGCCTCCAGAATGTTGTAGTCGCTGCCCAGGATCTCCGCCAGAATGGCGCGGTTCATCTCGGAGTCGTCCACAATTAAAATGCTCTGGCGGGAATGGCTTTCGCGCCCGGCAGCGCTCAAAGCGCCGTCCCGGGCGTTGTCCTCGGTCACGACCATGTTTTTGCGGTTCTTGGCCTGGTACATCAGCTTGTCGGCGCGGGAGACTGCCTGCTCCACGGTCTCGCCGGGCTGCGTTATCACGCCGCCGATGCTGGCGGACAGCTGCAGACGGGAATACCCCGGCACGCCGGCAGCGTGCAGCTGCGCCCGGATGCGGTCCAGCTTGGCCAGGAACGCCGCGCGCCCAATGCCCGGCAGCACCAGCAGGAATTCGTCGCCGCCGTAGCGGATGAGCACGTCCGATTTGCGGATGCAGGCGCGCACCACGTCAACGCAGGTGCGCAGCGCCATGTCGCCGGCCTGATGGCCGTTGGTGTCGTTGATCAATTTAAAGTCGTCCAGGTCGAGCACGGCCACACCGGCGGGGTCGGTCTTGTCCTTGAGCACGTCCTCAAAGTAGCGGCGGTTGTAGCTGTCGGTCAGTGCATCGTGGTAGAGCTTGGTGTGGTAGCTCGTGATGCTGTCTATCAGGCGGTCCCCGTTTTCGGGGTCAATGAGGGTCTCGGCGTCCAGCTTCTGGACCAGCTCCATGATACAGGGAACGCCGTCGACCTCGCGGTAGACGGCGGTGACCTGAAAGACCTCGCTGCCCCTGTATTCCAGCTTGGTGCGCTGGCGGCGATCCTCCAACACCTGCCGGGAGATGCAGTTCCGGCAGGGGGGGTTGCCCCAATAGCTGTAGCAGCTGCAACAGCTGTTGACGGACTCCTCGCCGCCGACCTGCGCAGCATCCAGCAGCCGCACCACAGTAAAGATGTTGCGGTATTGGGCCATTTCCGTTTCGACCTGTTCTCTGGTCATAGTGCTTCCGCCTTTGTGTGAAGGAATGGGTAGATAAAAATTGTGTTACATATAAGAATATTATAGCATTGCAGGGCGTTTTTTGTCAATGTGGCAAAGGGGGAACCTATGGCCTTCCGCCCCCCGGGCAGCCTCCCGGCGGCCCTGTCCTACCCGCTGCCCGCCCCGCATATACATACCGCAGGAGGTACATGCCATGCGTCGGATCGGATTCTACTTATTTATAATAATAGCCGTTTTTCTGCTTGCGCCGCTGCTTGCACTGCCGCAAAAGGCTGTCCCGGCCCCCGCTGCGGCGCCGACCCCCACCCCAACCGCCGTCGCCCGGGCCGCCGCGCCCTACCGCGCTGTGTGGGTCAGCTATCTGGAATGGGAGCAGGTCGATTTCTCGTCGGCGGAGGCGTTCACGCAGGCAATCGGCACAATGCTGGACAATATACAGTCGATTGGCGCAACAGTCGTGCTGGCGCAGGTGCGGCCCTTCGGCGATGCGCTCTACCCCAGCGACTACTTCCCGTTCAGCCACCTCTGCACCGGCACGCAGGGGCAGGACCCCGGGTTTGACCCGCTGGCACTGCTGGTGGACGCCGCCCACGCGCGGGACTTACAGCTGGAAGCCTGGGTCAACCCTTACCGCATCCAGGCCGGGCAGACCCCGGCGCTGTGCGGCGCAAGCCCGGCGCGGCTGCACCCGGACTGGGTCAGGTACACCGACACCGGCACGTATCTCGACCCCGCCAGCGCGGACGTGCGGCAGTACATTGCCGACGGGGTGGGAGAGCTGTGCGCAAGGTACGCTGTGGACGGCATCCACTTTGACGACTATTTTTACCCCACCACCGACCCGGCCTTTGACGCGGCGGACTACGCGGCCAGCGGCAGCACACGGACGCAGGACGACTGGCGGCGGGAGAACGTGAACGCCCTGATGGAGCTTTGCCACGCCGCGGCCCGGCGGTACGGCGTGCGGTTCGGCGCAGCCCCGGCGGGCGACCCGGAGCAGAACTACACCCTGCAATACAGCGACGCGGCCCGCTGGCTGCGGCAGGGGACGGTGGATTACCTGATGCCCCAGCTTTATTGGGGACAGGAATATATAAAAAACGGCGATGCGTCGCACAGCTTTGCGCAGCTGGCCGCCGCGTGGGCCGCACTGCCCCGCGCGGCGGGCGTGAAGCTGTACGCCGGACTGGGAGCCTACCGCGTCGGCGCAGGGGATGGGTCCGATGCCGGCTCCGAGTGGTTTTCCGGCCATGCGCTGGCCGACCAGCTTGCTTTGCTTGCCCGCTTAGGGGTGCAGGGCGCGGGGCTCTACCGCTACGGCAGCCTGTTTGCCAATTCCGACGCTCCGGCGCTGGCGGAAAGTGAAGCGGAGGCAATAAAAGGCGTCTGGCAGGGCTGACCGGAAAATCCGGTGGTGCCGACAAAGATTTGGTACTTGCAAAAGCGGTAAAAATGCAAGATAATAGAGAGGCGGGCGGCTTGCGGCTGCCCGCAGGACCCAAGGGAAGATAAAGGAGAAACTCCATGAACAATACAAACGACCTCTATAACCGCTGGCTTGCCCAGCCGGATCTGGACGACGCCGTCAAAGCCGAGCTCGTCTCCATCGCGGGCGACGCCGACGCCGTCACGGACCGCTTTTACCGCGATCTGGAATTCGGCACCGGCGGCCTGCGCGGCGTGATCGGCGCGGGCACGAACCGGATGAACCTCTACACCGTGCGCAAGGCAACGCAGGGGCTGGCGGACTACCTCAATGCGTCCGGCCTGCCCAAAAAGGTAGCCATCGCCCACGACAGCCGCCATAACGGGGCGCTGTTCGCCCGCGAGACCGCCCGCGTGCTGGCCGCGAACGGCATTACCGCCTGCATGTACCCCCGGCTTGAGCCGACCCCGGCGCTTTCGTGGGCGGTGCGGTACCTCGGCTGCGGCGCGGGCGTCTGCGTGACGGCCAGCCACAACCCCGCTAAGTACAACGGCTACAAGGTCTACGGCGCGGACGGCTGCCAGATCACGCTGGAGGCTGCCGAGAAAATTCTGGCAGCTATCGAAAAAATTGATTGCTTTGACGATGTCCGGCTGGCAGATTTTGACGCTGCCGCCGCCGCGGGCCGCATTGTGACAATTGACGAAAAATGCCTCGATGATTTTGTGCAGGCTGTCTATGACCAGCGCGTCGGCGACGGCGCGGGCATCGACGCGCTCAAGCTCGTCTACACCCCGCTGAACGGCACGGGTCTGGAATGTGTCAAAAAGCTGCTGGGCAAGCTCGGCGTGACCCATGTGACCGTTGTGCCCGAGCAGGAAAAGCCCGACGGAGACTTCCCGACCTGCCCCTACCCGAACCCCGAGATCCGCGAAGCTATGCAAAAAGGCTTGGAGCTGTGCGACAAGGTCCGCCCCGATCTGCTGCTGGGCACCGACCCCGACTGTGACCGCTGCGGCACCGCCGTGCCCGACGGCAAGGGCGGCTACCGGCTCATCAGCGGCAACGAGATGGGCATCATCCTGCTGGACTATATCTGCCGCACCCGTCTGGCACAGGGCACGATGCCCGCCGACCCCGTGGCGGTAACGACGATTGTCTCCACCGATATGGCAGCGCCGGTGGCAAAAAAATACGGCGTCGAGCTGCGCCGCACTCTGACCGGCTTTAAGTTCATCGGGGAGCAGATCGGCAAGCTGGAGGCCGAGGGGCGTCCCGAACGCTATATCTTCGGCTTTGAGGAGAGCTACGGCTACCTGTCCGGCGGCCACGTCCGCGACAAGGACGCTGTCAACGCGACGCTGCTGGTCTGCGAGGCCGCGGCCTGGTACGCCCAGCAGGGCAAAACGCTGCTGGACGCCATCGAGGCGTTGTACAGGGAGTTCGGTTACTACCGCAATGCGCTGTGCAGCTTTGCCTTTGAGGGCGAGAGCGGCATGCACACGATGCAGGAGCTGATGAAGAAGCTGCGCGCCAACGCCCCGGAGGACATTGCCGGGTACAAGGTGGAGTCCGTCGTGGACTACGACACCGACGGCACCGGGCTGCCCCGCGCCAACGTGCTGGAATACCATCTGGACGGCGGGCATAAGCTGATGGTCCGCCCCTCCGGCACCGAGCCGAAAATTAAAGTTTATCTTTCCGCCGTTGGCGACAGTGAGGCAGCCGCCGATGCCGTGAACGCCGCGCTGGCCAAAGCCGCCGCGGACATGATGAAAGCGTGAACGGTATGGCAATTCTGAAATTGACCCCGAGCTGCAAGGATTATCTGTGGGGCGGCAGCCGCCTGCGCACCGATTTCGGCATCAAGAGCGACCTTGAACCGCTGGCCGAAGCGTGGGTGCTGTCCTGCCACCCGGACGGCCCGAGCTATCTGCCCGACGGCACGACGCTGGCGGACTACGTGGCCGCGCACCCCGAAGCCCTGGGCACGGACTGCGCAAAATTTGAGCAGTTCCCGATCCTGACAAAGTTCATCGACGCCAGCAACAACCTGTCCATTCAGGTACACCCGTCCAACGACTACGCGCTGAAAAACGAACACCAGTACGGCAAAACCGAGATGTGGTATGTGCTGGACTGCGTGCCGGGGGCGTACCTGTACTACGGCTTTGACCACGAAATCTCCAAAGAGGAGTTTGCGGAGCGCATCAAAAATAACACCCTGACCGAGGTCCTGAACGCCGTACCGGTGCATAAAGGGGATTGCTTTTTTATCCCGTCCGGCACGCTGCACGCCATCTGCCAGGGCATCGTCGTGGCCGAGGTGCAGCAGAACTCCAACGTGACCTACCGCGTCTACGACTACGGGCGCGTCGGTGCGGACGGCAAGCCCCGCGCCCTGCACATTGAAAAGGCGCTGGACGTGACCCGCCGCACGCCGCCGCAAAAGCACGATTTCGGCAGCCATCTCGCGCAGTGCGAGTATTTCACGGTGGACGCGAAAAAAGGCGCGTTTGACGGTGCGGCTGACGAAAAGAGTTTTGTCTCGCTGCTCATCACCGACGGCGCAGGCACGCTGACCTGTGGCGGCGAGACCGTGAAGGTCAAAAAGGGCGAAAGCTATTTTATCCCCGCGGGCAGCGGCAAGTACGCCGTGACCGGCGACTGTGAGACGCTGGTGACGGTGGTGTAAAGCGGGGGAGCGGTGCTGTATCCCCCAGCCGAGCGGTAGGGGCCGGGCATGCCCGGCCCGCCAGTGTGCCCTTACAGCGCATTTCCCCATTGCAGAGACAGTAGGGGCCGGGCATGCCCGGCCCGCAGGTGTCCCATAGGCGGGCGCTTGCGGAAAGGTGCAGGGCAGAAGTGAATACAGAAAAGACGCACTGCGGAAAAACTTCCGTGGTGCGTCTTTTTTGTAACCTTTTGGCAGAAAGCAGCCCTCGACGTATTCCTCGGGCGGCGGACGGTATACTCCCAATTGACCCGGCGGGAGGACAAGCCCCGCGCGGGAAACCTGCAAAGGAGGAACCGTACATGAAAAAACGTCTGTTGGCTGTGCTGCTGGCCTGCTGTATGGCGGCAGGCATGGCCAACGCTGTGTTTGCGGCGGATGAGCTGCCCGCCCCGGCGGAGCCTGCGGCGGCGATTGCGCCCGCCGACCCGGACCCGCCTGCACCGGAACCCGAAATGGAGGCGGAGCCGACCCCGGCGGCTGACCCCGCGGCAACGCCCGAGACCGCACGCACCCTCGTGATGGATACGCTGCTCGCCGCGCCCGACACCGCGGCGCAGACTGCCGTTGTCACAAGCGCAGAGCTGGTGGACAGCATTCGGACCGACGGCTGCTTTACAGCGAAGGTCAACGGCAGCACGGACAGACTCGACGGCGCTGTGTACACCTGGTACCGCAGCAAGGACGGCACCAACTGGGAGGAGGTCCCGCAGCAGCTTTGCTCCGGCGATGCGTGGAACATCACGCCGGGCAGCGAGCACCGGCTGAACGCTGCGCTGGATGCCTGCATTGCCGGTGTCAGGGATGCGGAACGGCTGTACTATAAGGTCGAGGTCACCGGCACCGACGGCGCAAAACTCACCGCCGCGGCCATGCAGGTGCCCTACTGCATCCAGCTGCAGAACGGCAGCTTTGAAACGCCGGATATTGCCGGGCTGAAGGCGTATCACGACAAAGACAACCATACGCCCGCATCCCGGCTGTATTATTCCCCGGACGGTGAGACCGGCAGCTTCTTTACCCAGTACCCGTCGGGGGAAGGGGGCATTGTCTGGCAGACCACCGGCGTGGCCAGGCACTGGAAAACCGGAAGCGCCGGCCTGTACATTGAGCTGGCGGACGGCTCCAACCGCAGCTATAACGGCACGCGGAACTACCCCGAGGCCAGCTACAGCATCGACGGCGCTTACGACGGGCAGCAGTTTGCCGAGCTGAACTGCGAGGCCTACGGCGCACTGTATCAGGATGTGCTGACCGCGCCCGGCACCACGCTGCACTGGTCGCTGGCCCACCGCGCCCGCGGCAGGGGTATGCAGGACTCGATGGCGCTGCTCATCGCGCCGGTGGATGTGGCAGCGCAGATCACCGACATTCTGGCGGGCGCTTCCAGCGAGGACGACAACAGGGGACTTCTGGTGCGCGCGGCGCTGGACCGGACCGTGCAATACAACGGCGAGGAGGTCCCCATCCGTAGCTTCATGGTCGGCGGTGAGATCACCGACGGCAGCGACCAGTGGGGCGTCCACAGCGGCGACTACACGGTCCGGGCGGGGCAGTATGTCAGCCGGTTCTTCTTCCTGGCGCTGTCCAGCGGCAAGGGGGACCGGCGCGAGGGCAACCTGCTGGATAAGGTCTGGTTCAGCACCGAGCCTGCGCCGCCCGTGGCCGGGCACGCCAACCTGACGCTGCGCAAGACGCTGGCGGGCAGCCTGACCGCCGACGAGCTGACCGCCGTGCGCGCGGGGCTGACCTTCACCGTGACCCGCTCCGACGGCACGGCTGTGGCCGTCATAAGCGGCGCGGATATGACCATCGGCACCGACCCGGCCCAGTGCAGCTATACCATACAGGATCTGCCTATGGCGTCGGAGAGCGGCACACCCTACACCTACACCGTGACCGAGACCGCCCACGCCGCCCCGGCGGCGGTGCTCTATTTGGCGAGCCGCGCCGCCGTCAACGGCGACGTGCTGCAGCCCGCGGGCGACCCGCCGACGCTGGCCAACATAACGCTGCTGCAAAACGGCACGACCTACGCCGATTTTGAGAACACCTACGCCCGGCAGACCGGCAGCCTGCGGCTGACGAAGGCCGTGGACGACGCGGCCCTGCGCGATGAGGCTGAAGCCGTGACGAACACCTTCACCGTCGGCAGCCTGCCCATCGGCAGCTATACGCTGGTCTATGACGACGGCACGGCCCGCACCGTCATGCTGGACGCGCCCGGCGCACTGACCGTGCCGCTCAAGGGGCTGCACAGCGTAACGGTGGAGGATGTGCCCGTGGGCAGCTACACCGTGACCGAGACCGACCACCCCGACTTAGCCAACTGGTACTGCACGACCACCGCCGCCGCGGCGTCCGGGACGGTGCAGGTGCCGTCCGGCGGCGTGGGGGAGGCTGTCATCACCAACACCTACGCGCCGTTCCTGCGCGTCACCGTGACCAAGCAGGTCACGGGCGGCATGGGCGACACGCGCCGCGGCTTTGCGTTTACGGCGGCCATTGATGGTGCGGCGGTCACCGCGGATACCCCCTATGTGCAGCCCTACGGCGGCGCGGCGCTGACCGCGGACGGCTTCACGATCCCGCACAAGGGCAGCATTGTCATCGGGCATCTGAAGCCCGGCCAGACTGTGACCGTCACCGAGGAGACGCTGACCGACTACGAAACGACAATGGACGACGGCAGCAACGTCACGCTGGGCAGCAGCTATACCGCGACCCTGACCGGCGACGCGGCGGTGACCTGCGTCAACCATAAGGACGGCGTGCCGCCCACGGGTCTTGCGCAGGACGCGGCCCCGGCAGTCTGGCTGCTGGCGGCGGGCGCGGCGCTGGCCGTGGTCTGCCGCCGCCGAAGGGAGGCTGCACCGTGAACGAGACACAGCGCCGCCGTGCGCTGGCGGACGTGAAGGAGTTTTTTCTGCGCGCCGGGGCGCTGGCCGCACTGCTGCTGGTGCTGTTCGGCGTCGTGTTCGGGCTGGCGATTCAGCCGGACGACACGATGTACCCGCACCTCAAGCCCGGCGACCTGCTGCTCTACTACCGGCTGCCGCGCAGCTTTGCAGCGGGGGAGGTGGTCGTCTTTACACAGGATGACCGGCGCTGCACGGGGCGTGTTGCGGCCCGCGGCGGCGACACCGTGGAGGTGACAGAAAACGCGCTGCTGCGCATCAACGGCAGCCTTGTGGCCGAGCCGGACATTTACGAGACGACCCCCCGCTACGACAGTGACGTGACCTACCCCCTGACCCTGGCCGACGGCGAGTATTTTATCCTCTGCGACGCCCGCGAGGGTGCGCCCGACAGCCGCCGGTACGGCCCGGTGACGGCAGGAAATATCGCCGGGCGGGTCATTGCGATTGTGAGGAGGAATGAGATTTAGAGACTATAGGGAGGAAGGATGCAGAGATACACTCGGCCCTCATCCGGCCTCGGGCGGGGCCTCGGCCACCTTCCCCCGCAGGGGAAGGCACCCAGCCCCAAGCCTTCCCCCGCGGGGGAAGGTGCCGCCGCAGCGGCGGATGAGGGCCGACCTACCGGAAACCACCCACATAACCATACACCACCCCGAAAGGAGCACATACTTATGAACACCATCAAGATTTCCGCCGTTCTGACCGCTGCTTTGCTCACGGGTGCGCTCTCCGCCACGGCGTTTGCGGCAGAGACCCTGACCACGACCACCGGCAGCATCACCTTCCGCAAGGCCATCGACGTGACGAACGCCGCGGGCGCAGGCGGCATCACGGGCACGATTGCCTTTGACGTCACCGCCGCCGACGAGAGCGACCTGCCCGACGACGGAGAGAAAAACTATGTCGGCAGCGTGGATCAGCTGGACGGCAGCGACATCATCGCCACGTTTGCGGCGGATGACAGCGGCATTGCCAACAAGGAGAGCGATGTAAGCGTCGGCTTTGACACCTCGAAGTTCGAGGTCCCCGGCATCTACTACTACCACCTGACCGAGCGCGACCCCGGCATCCACGGCCTGACCGCCACGACGGCGACCTACCTGCTAAAGGTGCGCGTTGTCAACGACAATACGTCCGACCCGGACGGTGCAACGTTCAAAATTGACTACGCTACGCTGACCTCGCTCGATGACAATACCAAGAGCGACCTCATCACCAATACCTACACGACCCACGGCCTGACCGTGACCAAGGCGCTGGCGGGCGACTGGGCCGACTACACCGACCACTTTATCTTCACACTGGAGATCACCGACCCGGACGCAGACCCGGGCCGCATGGCGTCGGTCACGGTCCAAACCACAAGCGCGGCGGGCGTGACGAGCGACGCCGAGGTGAAGCCCTTTACAAACGGCAAGGTCAGCTTCTCGGAGACGATCCGGGGCGGCGATGTGATCGAGGTGACCGGCCTGCCCACCGGCGCGGCCTACACGATCACCGAGAGCGGCCTGGACGCTGAGAAGTATACGACGGCCTGGACGCTGGACGGCGAGACGCTGAGCACCGAAAAGGCCCTGCCCACGCAGACGGTGGGTGCCGCCGACACGGCCCTGACCGTCACGAATACCCGCAGCTCGATTGCCCCCACCGGCCTGCTGCTGGACGCCGCCCCCTACGGCGCGATGCTGGCGCTGGCCGCGGGCAGCGGGCTGGTATTCTTCCGCAAGCGCCGCCGTGAGGATTGATGTTGGACCGCGCGGCGCGGCTGGCACGCCTGGGCACACGGCTGGTCAGTGCGCTGGCCGGGCTGCTGATGCTGGCGCTGCTGGCTTTCGGCGGGTTCGCGCTCTGGCAGGACGCCGCGCTGCGCCGCGGGGCGTTTGTGGGCGCGGAGCTTTTGCAGTATAAGCCCGCCGCACCGGCTGCCGACAACCCGACGCTGGCCGGGCTGCAAACCGTCAACCCCGATGTCTGCGGCTGGCTGACGGTGGACGGCACGGGCATCGACTACCCCGTTGTGCAGGGCGCGACGAACATGGACTACGTCAACCGCGACGTCTACGGTGATTTTTCCCTGTCGGGCGCGATTTTTCTCGACAGCCGCTGCGCCGCCGACCTGACCGACCCGTACACGGTGATTTACGGCCACCACATGGACAACAGCGCAATGTTCGGCGATGTGGCGCGGTTTGCGGAGGCAGACTATTTTGCCGCGCACCCCGCGGGCAGCATAAGTCTGCCCGACACCGCCTATACGATCGAACTGTTCGCCTGTGTGGTGACCGATGCCTACGATACCGCCATTTACACGCCGGAGCGTTACCACGACGATGTGGGGGCGCTGCTGGACTATGCGGCGGCGCAGGCCGTGCAGCAGCGGGACATCGGTGTGACGGCGCAGGACCGGCTGGTGGCGCTTTCGACCTGCGCCGGAAGCGAGACAAACGGGCGGGTCGTCGTGCTGGGGCGGCTCTGCCCCCTGAAAGAAGGAGATGAAAAGCAATGACCTTTGGCAAAACGGCCCTGCGGTGCTGGCTGCCTGCAGCGGCCCTGCTGCTGGCGCTGCTCTGCCCGCTGCCCGTGGCGGCTGCGCGGGCGGGCACGGCGATCCCCGTCAGTGTCCGCACCGACGGCGCGGCGGCGGACGCCGTCTATACGGTGGAGCTGACGCCGCTGGACGCGGCCCCCGCGCCTGTGCAGCGTGCCCTGACCGTAAAAAACGGCGGCACCGTGTATTTTACGGGATTCGCCTTTGACGAGCCGGGGGATTACCGGTATCTGGTTGCCGAGCGCAGCGGCGGCGCTGCCCACACGACCTACGATGCACACAGCTACACGGTCACGGTCCGGGTGACGGGCCGCCCGGACGGCGGTCTTGCCGCCGGGCTCTGGGCCGTGCGCAGCGGGGAGACCGCGAAGGCCGACGGCGTGCTGTTTGTGAACCGGTATGACCCGCCGGAGACCGCCGCGGCAGCGGTGACTGCGTCAGCCGCGGCGGCTGGCACACGGACCGTGAAGGCTGCCGCCCCGGCGGCGCTGCCGCAAACCGGGGACGGGTTCCCCATAGAAGCGCTGGCCGCCGCGTTTTGCGCAAGCGTCATCGGGTTTGGCACGGCGTGGAAAAGGAGGTGAACCCATTAACGGCAGCCTCCCGGGAACTCCTACTTTCTTTTGCCAACAAAAGAAAGTAGCAAAGAAAACTGCCGCTGTTGCGACGCAGCGGACCCGCGCCTTAGGGGCTGCACGCCCCTAAGAACCCCAATAAGGAAGTCGGAAGGGGCGGGGGCTAAACGGACGCAGTATTACTGTCCGTTCTTAACGCCCCCGCCCCTTCCTCCACTTCAAACTCGGGTGTTCCCCCAAACCCCCGCAGGGGGAGAGGGAGGCCCCCTTGTCAAAGGGGGCTGTCACCGTTAGGTGACTGGGGGATTCCGACGGGCCTTGCGTCGCCATCCATTCCCGGTCAACCACCCGCCCACTGCAAAGGGGGAGGGCTGCCGCCCTCCCTTGCCCCTCTCGTCCGCAACCCATTTGTGGCACCCCGTAGGGGCCGGGCATGCCCGGCCCGCAGCCTTGCCATTACCGCCCATGTATCTTTTGCCCCTCCGGCCTGCTTCGCCGCCAGCTCCCCCTGATCTGAAACACAAAAAAATCGCCCCCATCCGGTTGCGGCTCCGGATGGGGGCTTGGGGTATCGGTTTGTGTGAGGAGGAATCATGTTCCAGAATTACGGTTGCGGCTCCGTAACCCTGTGCCTATATACTACCGGATAACTGCTAAAAAACTATGTTTTTCCTATGAACAATTTGTAAATTACCGCGCAGCCGGGCCCAACGCCACGGCTGCGCCTTTTTTTGTTTGCATTTGGAAACGATGCAAAGGAAGCTGGCGGGAGTGATGTAATTGCAGAGAGGTAGGGGCCGGGCATGCCCGGCCCCTACGGTGCAGCAAAATAAAAACGGGCAGTCACCCATTTTGCGTGACTGCCCGTTTGGCTTACATTCAGATAACGTTATACTCCTTCAGCAGCTTCTCCACTTCGGTGCCCTCGATCTTCTTGAGGGCCTCCTTCATGGCGAGCTTGCCGACGAGAGGCATCTCCATATCGGTGATCTTGCGTCCGTCGCGGAGCTTGACCGTGGCATCCAGCAGGCAGCGGATGTCGTAGACGCTGCCCCAGACCTCGGGCACGCCGCGGTCCACGTTCAGCAGGGTGTAGACGGCCTCCATGCCGGTGCGGATGGAATACTCGGTGGTGAAGATCGTGTCGCGGGCGGTCTCGGCAAACTGGCCCAGGAACGCGAAGTTGACAGCGCCCTCGGGCACGATGTCGGGGCGGTCACCCGCAGCGCGCGGCATAAAGAACGCATCAATATACGGCATCATGCAGGGCACGGTGTTGGCGCTGTTCGCGGCCATGTCCTCGATCTGATCCTCGGGCACGCCCAGGTGGTACAGCCACTCCATGCAGATCTCCTTGCCGGTGCAGTCGCGCATGGGCTTCTTGATATAGTTGCCGGGCTTGTCGGTGAACAGGCTGTAGACCCAGACGCAGAGCTGATCCTTGGGCTGGTCGCGGAACTGCTGCTGACGGTTCAGCGTCCAGCTCAGCAGCCAGTTGGAGTCGGTGACCGTGACAATGCCGCCGGTGACGACCTTGCCGCTGAACGGGTCGCGCTTGCAGATCTTCTTGATATAGGGCACAATGCGCTGGTCCAGCGTCGTGACGGTGGCGCTCATCCAGTTGGACAGCTCGGGGTCATAGCAGAACTTGTCGGGGTGGCCGAAGCTCGGGTCCTGCGCGGCGATCTTGCGCCACAGGTCCCAGCCGCCGCCCTCCTTGATTTCGGGCTTGAACTCGGCGGGGGTGTCCTGGCTGCCCAAGGTGGAGTTCTCGACGCAGCCGCCGTTCGTGATAAAGACGAGGTCGTTCTCGGTCAGGTCGATGGAGCTCTCCTGACCGTCGTGCAGGATGTCGATGCGGGTCGCCTGCTTCTTGCTGCCCGCGCAGTCGAACGCAATGTTCGTGACCTTTGTATCGTAGTGGAACTGTACGCCGAAGCCCTCGAGGTACTTGACCATGGGCAGGATCATCGACTCGTACTGGTTGTAGCGGGTGAAGCGCAGCGCCGTAAAGTCGGGCAGACCGCCGATGTGGTGGATGTAGCGCTGCAGATAGCGCTTCATCTCCAGTGCGCTGTGCCAGTTCTCAAAAGCGAACATCGTGCGCCAATACATCCAGAAGTTGGAGTTCAGCACCTCATCGTCAAAGAAGTCGGTGATCTTCTTGTCGTACAGCTTCTCATCGGGGGACATGAACAGGTTCATGATCTCCATGGCGGCTTTGTCGGACAGGCCGAACTTGCCGTCGGTGTGGGCGTCCTCGCCGCGGTTGTGGGTGGCGCGGCAGAGGCTGTAGTTGGGGTCGGCCTTGTTCAGCCAGTAGTACTCATCCAGAACGGTGTGGTTCTCGTCCTCGATGGACGGGATGGAGCGGAACAGATCCCACATACACTCAAAGTGGTTGTCCATCTCGCGCCCGCCGCGCATGACGTAGCCGAGGTTCTCGTAGTGGTAGCCGTCGCAGGCACCGCCCGGGATGGGGTCTTTCTCGAGAACGTGGACGTGCTCGCCCTTCATCTGGGCATCGCGGACGAGATAGCACGCCGCAGACAGCGCCGCCAGGCCGGAGCCGACGATGTAGGCAGATTTGCCGTCCACATTGGCGGGCTTTTTGGGGGTGGCAAAGGCTTCATAGTTACCGGCGGAATAATACATAAGAGTACCTCCTGTGATGATAAGGCCGCGTGCTTGTTGGGGAGCGGCCTGTGATTTACTTGGTATGTCTGTAGTATACCCGGCGGGCGGAACGGTTACAATCAGCAAAAAATCCCCTTTGATAAGAATTTTATCAAAGAGGACGGATTGTATAGATTTTGAAGAAAATATTAAAACGCGGCTTTGTAGGGGGCGGCGTCCCCGACGCCCCGCGGAGGTTGGCGGAGGCGCGAACAGCCCGGGAGGGGAAATCCCTCCCTACTGGGTGAAAGATCAACGGGCGGTAATGGAGAGGCCGCGGGCCGGGCATGCCCGGCCCCTACAAGGCGGCGGTTTGCGGGGGAGTTACTTATCGATCCGGCACGCCTCCAGAGCCTTTGTAATATCCCCGAGGATAAGGGTCGATACCCGCTCGATGAGGGAGGCGGGGTCGTCCTTCATGCCGGTGCGCACCCATTCCAGCGTCAGGCCGACGAAGGCGTACTTGTAAAAATTCGCGATGAACTCCTTGTCCTCGGGGCGCACGGTCATCCCGGCAGCCTTCTCCTCGACGACGCCGATCATCAAATCGTAGGTCAGGCGGTAGAGGTAGTTCTCGATATGCTCGCGGCTGATGGAATGATAAACTTTGGTGACAAAGACCTTGTCCTTCTGCACGGCCTGCAGGATCTGCAAAAAGCCCTGCTGCCAGGTGTCGTAGGTCTTTTGCCCGGCCAGCGCACGGGTCGCGCTCTCGATGCAGGCCCACTCGACCAGATCGTAGATGTCCTTGAAATGGTAGTAGAACGTCATGCGGTTCACGCCGCAGTGTTCGGTCAGGTCGGTCACGGTGATTTTGTCCAGCGGCTTTTCGGCCAGCAGGTCCTTTAAGGATGCGACCAGCGCGCGCTTTGTCATTTGGGACATGGGTGCGTTCTCCTTGTTATAAGCGTTACGGCGGATGCGGGGCATCGGGGACGCCGCCCCCTGCAACCGTAGGGGCGGATTCCATATCCGCCCGCGGCCGTTTGCGGCAATATCATTATTATAAAAGAAGATTATGAATTTTTAAACCCCTGCACCCGCTCCCATAGCGTCACGACCCGCTTGCGGGTCATGCAAGAAAAAATTGCGGAAAGGGCGAAACTGTGGTATAAAAAGGATAATAAATTTGGTAAGGAAGTGTTCCCCATGCCTGAAATGCTTGATATTGTCGATGAAAACGGCGTTCCCACCGGTCAGAGCGTGCCGCGCACGACGGCCCATGCCGAGGGGCTGCGCCACCGCACCAGCCATGTCTGGATCGTGCGGCGCAAAAACGGCAGGGTGCAGGTGCTTTTGCAGATGCGCTGTGCCGCCAAGGATTCCTACCCCGGCTGCTACGATATTTCCTCTGCCGGGCACATCCCGGCGGGCGCGGAGTTCGTCGGCTCGGCCCTGCGGGAGCTGCGCGAGGAGCTGGGCGTGACCGCCGCCCCCGCCGACCTGCACGAATGCGGCCTGCGGCGGTTCCGCTTTGAGGCTGAATTCCACGGTAAACCGTTCAAAGATAATCAGGTCAGCAAGGTGTTCTGCCTCTGGCTGGACCGCGAGGCCGAGGACTTTGCCGTGCAGAAGTCGGAGATCGACTATGTAAAATGGTTCGACCTGGACGAGGCCGTTGCCGCCGTGGAGCGGGGCACGATCCCCAACTGCATCTTCCCGGAGGAGCTGGGGATGGTGAAGAAGTTTGTGGGGCAGACTGGGGGCGGCTGCTGACGCTGACTGCGGCGGGATGAGGGCACCCCGCCCTACGTACAGAATTTAGGTGAGATTGTAGGGCGGCCTGCCCTCAGGCCGCCGCGGACGTGTGCGGCGGAACGAACAGCCCGGGCGCAGCCCCTTGGGGGAAGGCAAAGGCTCTCCTCCGGTGTTGCAAAAACCGCAATTTTGTGTTGCCTAATGCAGAAAACCGTGCTATAATACATACGTCAACGCTGGATATACACGAGGGATTGCATATTTTTGCAGGCGCGGGCAGTATAAATGTATAACTATTCGTCAACCTGCCCAAAACAACCGCGAAAATGGAGAATCCTTTGGCAGTTTTACCGCTTGCAAAATGTATAAAAGAGTGTATAATATACAGCAATGAATGAATAAATATTCAAGACAAACGGCAAGCAACATACCCCGCGCGTCTTGATGAAGAAACAGAGAGGGGATTTCATCATGAAAAAGGATAAGAAAGACATCAAAAAGGTAGTTCTGGCGTACTCCGGCGGTCTGGACACCTCCATCATCATTCCCTGGCTGAAGGAAAACTACAACAACTGCGAGGTCGTCGCAGTCTCCGGCGACGTCGGCCAGGGCACCGAGCTGGACGGCCTGGAGGAGAAGGCCATCAAGACCGGCGCGTCCAAGCTGTACGTCCTCGACCTGAAGAAGGATTACGTCGAAAACTACATCTGGCCCTGCCTGAAGGCCGACGCCAAGTATGAGGACTACCTGCTGGGCACCTCCCACGCGCGTCCCTGCATCGCCGCCGCGCTGGCCGAGATCGCCAAGAAGGAGAACGCCGACGCCATCTGCCACGGCTGCACCGGCAAGGGCAACGACCAGGTCCGCTTTGAGCTGACCCTGAAAGCGCTGGCCCCCGATATGGCCATCATCGCCCCGTGGCGTGAGTGGAGCATCAAGAGCCGTGACGAGGAGATCGACTACGCCGAGGCCCACAACATCCCCCTGAAGATCAACCGTGAGACCAACTACTCCAAGGACAAGAACCTGTGGCACCTGAGCCATGAGGGCCTCGACCTCGAGAAGCCGTCCCTGGAGCCGCAGTACAATAAGCCGGGCTTCCTGGAGCTGGGCGTTTCCCCCGAGCAGGCCCCCGACACCCCGACCTACGTCACCATCCACTTTGAGAAGGGCATCCCCACCGCTGTGGACGGCAAGGAGATGGAGAGCGTCGAGCTGGTCGAGTACCTGAACAAGCTGGGCGGTGCCAACGGCATCGGCCTGCTGGACATCGTCGAGAACCGTCTCGTCGGCATGAAGAGCCGCGGCGTCTATGAGACCCCCGGCGGTGCCATCCTGTACAAGGCGCACGATGTTCTGGAAACCATCACGCTGGACAAGGAGTCCATGCACTTCAAGGCACAGCTGGCCCAGAAGATGGGCGAGCTGGTCTACAACGGCCAGTGGTTCACCCCGCTGCGTGAGGCCATCAGCGCCTTCACCGACGACCTGCAGAAAACCGTCACCGGCGACGTCAAGCTGAAGCTCTACAAGGGCAACATGATCAACGCCGGTGTCACCAGCCCGTACACCCTGTACGATGAGCAGACCGCGTCCTTCGGTGAGGATGACGATTACAACCAGGCGGATGCCTCCGGTTTCATCAACCTGTTCGGCCTGCCCATTGCCGAGCGCGCCAAGCTGGCCAAGAGCTGGCCCGCACAGGACTAATAAGCGAACGAACGCCGAATAAGCAACCGCCAAGGGGCGTGGAAACCCTTTGGCGGTTTTGGCATTACTATTAAAAGATAATAGATAATAGATAAAAGATAATAAAAAATGTGGAGTTTTGGCCCGGGGCCAAAACAAAAAAACGTAGGGGCGGATTCCATATCCGCCCGTCAACAGGCAGACGACCTGCGGGCGCATATAGAATGCGCCCCTACGGAGGCAGAGAATTTTTGAGCGGTGCGCCGACACCGCGAACCACCAATTTTATTATCTATTATCTAATTCAGGAGGTAAAACCTATGCCCCAACTTTGGCAGGGCCGGGCCAGCAAGGCCGTTGACAGCCGCGTAAACGATTTTAACTCCTCCATCCGCTTCGACGCGCGGATGATCGAGCAGGATATTCAGGGCAGTCTTGTCCACTCGGCCATGCTGGGCAGACAGGGCATCATCTCCCGGCAGGATGTGGACGATATTCACAAGGGTCTGCACTCCATTTTGGACGATTTGCACAGCGGCGCACTGGAAATCGACCCCAACGCCGAGGACGTCCACACCTTCGTCGAGCAGACGCTGACCGCCCGCGTCGGTGACGCCGGTAAGCGCCTGCACACCGGGCGCAGCCGCAACGATCAGGTCGCGCTGGACATCCGCCTGAACCTGCGCGTCGCCAGCGAGCATATTCAGGGCCAGATAAAAGAACTTATCACCGTGCTTTGCGACCAGGCCGAGAAGGGCGCAGGGTACGTCATGCCCGGCTACACCCACCTGCAGCGTGCCCAGCCCGTGACCTTCGGCCACCAGCTGATGGCCTACGCCTGGATGCTGCTGCGCGACTTGGGGAGATTGCAGGACGCGACCCGCCGCATGGACGCCGAGTGCCCGCTGGGCAGCGGTGCACTGGCGGGCACGACCTACCCGCTGGACCGCTTCTACACCGCCGAACAGCTCGGCTTTGCCGCGCCGTGCGGCAACTCCATCGACGGCGTGTCGGACCGCGACTTCTGCATTGAGCTGTGCAGCGCCATGGCGACCTGCATGATGCACCTTTCCCGCTTGAGCGAAGAAATTATTTTGTGGTGCAGCTGGGAGTTCAAGTTCATCGAGCTGGACGACGCCTTTACGACGGGCTCGTCCATCATGCCGCAGAAGAAAAACCCCGATGTAACGGAGCTGATCCGCGGCAAAACAGGCCGCGTCTACGGCGATTTGAACACGCTGCTCGTCATGATGAAGGGCATCCCGCTCGCCTATGACAAGGACATGCAGGAGGACAAGGAGGCCATTTTTGACGCCGTGGACACGCTGGAGCTCTGCCTGCGCACCGTCACGCCGATGCTGGCCACGATGACCCCGCTGCCCGCCAACATGCGCCGCGCCGCCGCGAAAGGCTTTATCAACGCGACGGACTGCGCCGACTACCTGACGAAGAAGGGGATGCCCTTCCGCGATGCCTACAAGTGTACCGGCACGATGGTGGCCGCCTGCATCCGCGAGGGCAAGACGCTGGAGGAGCTGACGCTGGACGAATTCAAGCAGTACAGCGACCTGTTTGAGGATGACGTTTATACGGCCATCGACCTGACGACCTGCTGCGAGGGCCGCACCAGCTACGGCGGCCCGACGAAGGCAAGCGTGATGAAGCAGGTTGCGGATGTGAAGGGGAAGCTGGCATAAAAGCCTTCCCCATCGGGGGAAGGTGGCCGAGCCTGCGAGGCCGGATGAGGGTCGAACCTGCTGAGGTTGCCCGTTAAAAGGGAGGCTACGCGAACTTTGCCCTCATCAGCCGCCTGCGGGCGGCAGCTTCCCCCGAAGGGGAAGCCTTCAGAACTGGCGGCGGTTGCGCTCCGGCACGCGCCTGCGGGCGCAGCCCCTCGGGGAAGCCTTTAGAACTGACAGGAGCCTTCTCCCCTTGGGGGAGAAGGTGTCCGCGGCTCCGCCCGCGGACGGATGAGGGGAGAGCCTGCGGAGGTTGCCCGTTAAAAGGGAGACCACGCAAACTCCGCCCTCATCAGCCGCCTGCGGGCGGCAGCCCCACGGGGGAAGCCTTTGGAAGTAAGGGGTGTAACAATGGGAAAGTACAAAATCTTCGTGGACGGTTCCTCCGGGACCACCGGTCTGCGCATTGCGGACCGGCTGGCGGAACGGGACGAATTTGAAATTCTGAAAATCTCCGAGGCGGACCGCAAGGATGTCCGCGCCCGGGCGGCGGTCATCAATGAGAGCGACCTCTCGTTCCTCTGCCTGCCGGACGACGCCGCGCGTGAGGTCGTGCCGCTGCTGCGGGACGATGTGCGCATTCTCGACACCAGCACGGCGCACCGCACCGCGCCCGGCTGGGTCTACGGCCTGCCCGAGCTGCCCGGCACCCGCGAGGCGCTGAAAACCGTGACCCGCGTCGCCGTGCCGGGCTGCCACGCCACCGGCTTTATCGCGCCCGTCGCGCCGCTGGTGGAACTGGGGATCATCCCTAAGGCCGCGCACCTGAACGTGACGAGCCTGACCGGCTACAGCGGCGGCGGCAAAAAGATGATCGCCGAGTACGAGGCCGAGCGCACCAACGAGGCGCTGAACGCCCCGCGCCCCTACGGCCTGGCGCTGCACCACAAGCACCTGCCCGAGATGGCCGCCGTCACGGGGCTGGACACCGCACCGAATTTCGTCCCCGTTGTGGCCGACTACTATGCGGGCATGGAGACGATGATCCCGCTGGATGTAACGGCGCTGGGTGTTTCCGCGCCGCAGGTCGCGTCCGCGCTGGCGGAATATTACGCCGGTCAGCCGATGATAAAGGTGCATCCCCTGTGCGAGGGTACGGACGGCGGCTTTTTGGCCGCCAACAAGCTGGCGGGTAAGGACACGCTGGAAATTTACTGCCTGGCCAACCCGGACGGCACCCAGATGCAGCTTATCAGCCTGTTTGACAACCTCGGCAAGGGCAGCTCGGGCGCGGCAGTGCAGTGCATGAATCTGATGCTGGGGCTGGAGGAGACGCGCGGCTTAGCGCGGTGAATGGCTTCCCCCTTGGGGGAAGCTGTCAGCGGCCCCGACCGCTGACTGATGAGGGGCGGCCTTGCCGGAACAACCCGTTTACGGGCGGCAATGGCGGACTTTGCCCTCATCCGGCCTGCGGCCACCTTCCCCCGAAGGGGAAGGCTTTTGAAGTTTGATATAAAATAGCAAGAGGGGTACATACAATGTCTGATTTCAAATCGGTAAGCGGCGGCATCTGTGCGCCGAAGGGCTTTTCCGCGGCGGGCGTGCATTGCGGCATCCGCCATAACCATTCCAAGCTCGACCTGGCGCTGATCAAGGCGGACGTCCGCTGCGCGGGCGCGGGCTGCTATACCACCAACAAGGTCTACGGCGCACCCATCACGGTGGACCGCGAGCACCTGAAGGACGGCTATGCACAGGCCATTGTTGTGAACAGCGGCAACGCCAACACCTGCGCGCCCAACGGCGTGCAGCTGGCTAAGGACACCTGCGACATCGTCGCCAAGGAACTGGGCATCCGCGCGGACGACGTGCTGCCGTCCTCCACCGGCGTCATCGGCCAGGCCATGAGCATCGAGCCGTTCGCCAGGGGCATCCCGGAGGCCGCCGCCAAGCTGGCCGCCGACGAGGCCGGCAGCCACGACGCGGCTACCGCGATCATGACCACCGACACCCACCCGAAGGAAATTGCGCTGGAATTTGCCGTCGGCGGCAAGGCCGTGCGAATCGGCGCTATCGCCAAGGGCAGCGGCATGATCCACCCGAACATGGCCACGATGCTGCTCTTTATGACCACCGACGCCAAGGTCGCGCCCGCCGCGCTGCAGAAGGCGCTGTCCACCGTCGTGCCCGCCACCTTCAACCAGATTTCGGTTGACGGTGATACCTCCACGAACGACACCGTGCTGCTGCTGGCCAGCGGCCTGTCCGGCGCAGAAATTGCCGAGGGCACGCCCGATTACGATACGTTTGTCGCCGCGCTGACCGAGGTTGCCGAGCATCTGAGCCGCGAGCTGGCCGGTGACGGCGAGGGCGCAACGAAGCTGCTGGAATGCACCGTGACCGGTGCGCCCGACCTGGCGACGGCCCGTGCGGTGTCCAAGAGCGTCATTCACTCCACCCTGTTCAAGGCCGCCATGTTCGGCGCGGACGCCAACTGGGGCCGCGTGCTCTGCGCCATCGGCTACACGCCGGGCGATTTCGACATCAGCAAGACGTCGGTGCGCCTCAAGAGCAAGGCCGGTGAGGTCTTTGTCTGCGAGAACGCCGCCTACCACCCCTACAGTGAGGACGAGGCCGCCGTGGTGCTCAAGGAGGACGAGATCGACATCCTCGTGGACCTTGGCAGCGGCGACGCCACCGCCAAGGCCTGGGGCTGCGATCTGACGTATGATTATGTGAAGATCAATGGGGATTATCGGACCTGAATAAGTATGGCTTCCCCCTCGGGGCTGCGCCCGCAGGCGCGTGTCGGAGCGCAACCGCCGAAGGCGGCTCTTAGCGCGTAGACTGAAGCCGACTGATGAGGGCAGAGCTTACGGCGGTAACCCGTTCATGGGCAATCGCAGCAGGCTTGCCCCTCATCCGGCCCTGCGGGGCCACCTTCCCCCCAAGGGGAAGGCTTTAGGAGTAGGGGATGCGGAGGAGCACAATGAAAAACGAACAAATGGCCCTGCTGTTCAGCGAGGCTACACCTTATATCCAAAAATACCACGGTAAAACGCTGGTTATAAAGTACGGCGGCAACGCGATGGTCAACGATGACCTCAAGCTGGCCGTCATGAACGACCTGGTCACGCTGACGTTGCTCGGCGTGCGTGTCGTGCTGGTGCACGGCGGCGGCCCGGCTATTAACAGTATGCTGAAAAAGGTGGGCAAGGAGTCCAAATTTGTGGGCGGCCTGCGCTACACCGATGAGGAGACCATGGGCATCGTCCAGCAGGTGCTGGCCGGGCAGGTCAACAAGGATCTGGTCGCGCTGCTCAAGGGCCGCGGCGTCGGCCTGTGCGGCATGGACGGCCACATGATCATGTGCAAGCGCAAGTCGGACGTTGACCTCGGCTACGTCGGTGAGATCGAGAAGGTCAACACGACGCTGATCGACCACCTGCTGGCCGACAGCTTTATCCCGGTCATCGCCACCGTCGGCATGGACGACAACGGCGTCCCCTACAACATCAACGCCGACACTGCCGCAGCGGAGATCGCCATTGCCCTGCACGCCGAAAAGCTCGTCAGCATGACGGATATTGTTGGCCTGCTCTACGATAAGAACGACGAGTCTACGCTCATCCCCGAGGTCGAGGTCTCCGAGATCGAGGGTTACAAGGCTGCGGGCGTCATTGCGGGCGGTATGCTGCCCAAGATCGAGGGCATGGCCGATGCCATCTATCAGGGCGTCCACGAGGCCGTCATCATTGATGGCCGCGTCCCGCACTCGATCCTGCTCGAGATGTTCAGCGACAGAGGCGCAGGCACGATGTTTTATCGGAGAGGAAACCGGTAAATGGCTTCCCCGAGGGGCTGCGCCCGCAGGCGCGTGTCGGAGCGCAACCGCCGAAGGCGGCTCTTAGCGCGTAGACTGAAGCTGTCAGCGGCCCCGCCCGCTGACTGATGAGGGCAAAGTGTTTGGCGCTGTCCCGCAAACGGGCAGCCGCAGGACACTTGCCCCTCATCCGGCCTGCGGCCACCTTCCCCCAAGGGGGAAGGCTCCAATGCGGGCCGCCTTCCCTCGAAGGGGAAGGCTTTTGCGTATGATAAAAAGGGGGTCACCCAATTGAATACCGAAAAAGTTATTTCCCGTGATAACGACTACATCCTCCACACCTATGGCCGCAGCCAGGTCGTGCTGGCGGAGGGCGAGGGCATGACGGCCAGGGATGCCGACGGCAAGAGCTACCTTGACTTCACGTCGGGCATCGGCGTCAACTCGCTGGGCTACTGCCACCCCGCGTGGGTCAGGGCTGTGGCCGACCAGGCCGCAACGCTGCAGCACACGTCGAACCTGTATTACACCGCCCCCGACGGCAAGCTGGCGAAAAAGCTCTGCCGCCGCACCGGGCTGGACGCCGTGTTCTTCGGCAACTCGGGCGCCGAGGCCAACGAGGGCGCGATCAAGTGCGCCCGCAAATACAGCGTAGATACCTATGGCGAGAGCCGGAATAAGGTCATCACGCTGGTCAACTCCTTCCATGGCCGCACACTGGCGACCCTGACCGCCACCGGCCAGGACGTGTTCCACCACGACTTCGGCCCCTTCCCGGGAAATTTTGACTACGTGCCCGCGGGCGATTTTGCCGCGCTGGAAAAGGCCGCCGACAAGGACACCTGCGCCGTCATGATGGAGCTGGTGCAAGGCGAGGGCGGCGTCGTCGCGCTGGACGCGGACTACGTCGCCAGGGTCGCGGCGTTCTGCAGGGAAAAAGACATCCTCGTCATCGTGGACGAGGTGCAGACCGGCGTGGGCCGCACCGGCAAGTTCCTGGCGTGCGAGCATTTTGATCTGCACCCCGACATCGTCACGCTGGCGAAGGGGCTCGGCGGCGGTCTGCCTATCGGCGCGGTGCTGATGAACAAAAAGGTCGCCGACCACATGAAGCCCGGCTCCCACGGCTCGACGTTCGGCGGCAACCCGGTCTGCTGCGCCGGTGCGCTGGCCGTGCTGGACGAGATGGACGACGACTTCCTCGCCAACGTCAACGAGCGCGCGGCCCAGCTGCGCGCCGGGCTGGCAAAGCTGCCCCATGTCAGGGAGGTCAGCGGCCTCGGCCTGATGGTGGGCATCGCGTTTGACGACGGCATCAAGGCCGCCGACGTCCGCGCCGCCTGCGAGAAGGCGGGTCTGCTGGTGCTGACCGCCAAGACCCGCCTGCGTCTGCTGCCGCCGCTGATCCTGACGGCGGACGATGTGGACGACGCGCTGGCGACTTTGCGCAGCGTACTGGAGAAATGCGTATGAAACATCTGCTGAAGCTGGGCGGCATGACGCCCGAGGAAATTCTGCACATTCTGGATGTGGCCGACGAGTACAAGCGGCTGCACAAGGACGGCGTGGACCCGAAGGATCTGCAGGGCAAGGCGGTGGCGCTGGTTTTTGCCAAAAACTCCACCCGCACCCGCACAAGCCTGGAGGTCGGCATCTACCAGATGGGCGGCCTGGGCACCTACCTGAGCGCCGACGACCTGCAGACCGCCCGCGGTGAGCCTGTGCAGGACACGGCCCGCGTGCTGGGGCGGTACTATGACGCCATCGTCTGCCGCACCTACAAGCAGACGACGCTGGACATGCTGGCAAAATACAGCGGTATACCGGTGGTTTCCGGCATGACCGACTATGCGCACCCCCTGCAGGTGCTGACAGACCTGATGACCGTGCGCGAGCGCAAGGGCACGCTGGCCGGGCTGAAGGCCGGGTTTGTCGGTGACGGCTACAACATGGCAAACAGCGTCATTGTGGGCTGTCTGGCCGTGGGCATGACGGTGACGATTGCCTGCCCGAAGGGCTACCGCCCCGCCGCCGACGTGCTGATGCTGGCGAAGCAGTACGGGGATAAGTTCACGCTGACGAACGACCCGGACGAGGCCGCGCGGGACGCGGATGTGCTGTTCACCGACGTGTGGGTCAGCATGGGCATGGAGCGCGAGGCCGAGCAGCGCCGCCGCGACTTTACCGGCTTTACGCTGGACGCCGCCCGCATGGCGCTGGCAAAGCCGGACTGCATGGTGCAGCACCCGCTGCCCGCCCACCGCGGCGAGGAGATCGCCCCCGATGTGCTGGAAGCCCACGCCGACGAAATTTTCGACGAGGCGGAGAACCGCATCTACGTGGAAAAGGCCGTGCTGGCGGTGCTGCTGGCAGGGAAATAAGAGCATTGCAGTAAGAGGAACGACAGGGGAGCGCGCGCGTGCGAACCTGCCGTTTTTTTGTGGAGGCAATGGGGAAACGGGAGGTTGCCGCTCCCCACTTGACGCCATGTGGTATACTGTGTATATTACTGTCAGGAGGTGCACTATGCCAAAACAAACGCTCCAACAAAAAATCCGCCATGCGCTGGGCCGGTTTACCGCCAAACGGATCGCTATGATCCTGCTGGGCACGGCCATCCTGTCGTTCGGCATCCATAATATCCACCAGCGCACCGCCATCACCGAGGGCGGCATCATCGGCCTGGTGCTGCTCATCAACCATTGGCTCGGCGTGCCCGCGTCGGTGGCGTCGCCCCTGCTCGACGCGGCCAGCTACGCGCTGGCGTTCAAATTTCTCGGGTGGGACTTTTTGCTCTCGGCAGGGGTGGCCAGCGTGAGCCTGGCCGGGTTCTATAGAATCTGGGAATGCCTGCCCCCGATGCTCCCCGACCTGACGCCCTGGCCGCTGGCGGCGGCGCTGCTGGGCGGCGTGTTCGTCGGCGTCGGCGTGGGGCTCATCGTGCGGCAGGGCGGGTCCAGCGGCGGCGACGACGCCCTCGCCCTTGTCATCCATAAGGTGACCGGGTGGCGGCTCTCCCGCGCCTACCTGTTCACCGATCTGACCGTCCTGTTTGCGTCGCTGTCCTACATCCCGTTCCGGCGCATCGCGTTTTCCCTCGTTACGGTCACGGTGTCGTCGCTGCTCATCGACTTTATCAAGGAATGGCAGCCGAAAACAAATGTGTAAAAACGCGCGGAACGCTTGTACATAGCGGAAAATTGCGGTATAATAGGCTGTGTATTTTTGCAATGACACCCACGGAGGTCTGCGATATGAAACTTACCCGCAAGCTCGCGGCACTGGCAATGGCCGTGCTGCTGGCAGTCAGCCTGACCGCCTGCTCCCCGAAGCAGGTCGCCCAGGATATGGTCGTGCATCTGGTCCACAAGCTGGGCCTGGTCGAGGAATCCGACGAGGATGACACCGACACCACCACAAAGGCGCCCGCCGGCGGCAGCGTGGAGTTCCCTGCCGAGATGGACACCACCGCGGCCCGCGTTGTGACCTACCCGGTAGAGAACACGCTGTATGTCTCTTTTAACGGCATTGCCAACCGCTCCACCGAGTATTTCGTGGCGGGCGGTGACAGCATGACCGTGACCGGCTACGCCACCACCGAGGCCAGCAACGAGAAATATATGTACTTCAAGATCGCGTTCTGGGAGCTGTCTGACGACAAGACGATGACGAGCTACGTGCCGGACTCAACGATCTACTACTGCGCCGACGGTGCCGATTACCAGTACAACGTGACCGGCCTGACCGCGGGCAAGCAGTACAAAATCACGATCAGCTATGACAACGGCAACAAGTATTATGTCACCGGCGGCCTGAAGGTCGAGGGTCTGGGCAGCACCGAGCTGAACACCTACGGCGACGATACGACGACCGGCTGATAACGGCAGCAATGCCGCCCGTGCCGCTTGCGGCAGGGCGGCTTTTTGGTTTGTAGTGCAGGGACCGCACAACACAGAGGGGAATTGGAACATGGATAAAAAACAGCTGCGCAACACGCTGATGCTTATGGCCTGCGCATTCATCTGGGGCACGGCCTTTGTCGCGCAGAGCGTCGGCAGCGATTATATGGGCCCGTACACGTTTCTGGCCAGCCGCAGCTGGCTGGCCTGTGCGTTTCTGCTGGGCCTGATGGCCGTGCTGCGCAAGATGGGCAAAACGAACCCCGCCGCGGAGCCGGGCTTCTGGCAGAACAAAAAAGTGCTGCTGCGTGGCGGTATTTTCTGCGGTGTGGCGCTGTTTGCGGCGTCCGCCGCGCAGCAGATGGGCATTGGCACGACCAGCACGGCCAAGGCGGGCTTTATGACGGCGCTCTACGTTGTGCTGGTGCCGGTGGCGGGGGTTTTCCTGGGCAGCCGCCCCGGCGTCAAGCTGTGGGGCTGTGTCGCGGCCAGCGTCGTGGGGCTGTATCTGCTCTGTCTGGCCGGGCGCGACACGCTGAGCCTGACCGGCGGCGAGTGGCAGCTTTTGGTCTGCGCGATCCTGTTCACGGCGCAGATCATGCTGGTCAACCATTTCAGCCCGCAGCTCGACGGCATCCAGCTGAGCTTTGTGCAGTTCTTTGTGGTCTCGGTTTTGTCCACGATCTTCGCGTTTGTCTTTGAGGCCCCGTCGCCCGACCAGTTCCGCGCTGCGGCGGTCTCGATTGCCTATTGCGGCATCATGTCCAGCGGCGTGGCCTACACGCTGCAGATCGTCGGCCAGAAGGCGCTGGACCCGACGATTGCCAGTCTGGCGATGTGTCTCGAGAGTGTGTTCAGTGCCCTGGCCGGTTGGCTGATCCTGGGCGAGACGCTCTCTGCCACCGAGCTGTGCGGCTGCGCGCTGATGTTCGGCGCGATTGTGGCGAGTCAGCTGCCGGAGAAAAAGAGAGGCTGAACCGGGAACGGCAGCCTCCCGGGAACTCGCTTTCTTTTGGCAGCAAAAGAAAGCTTGCAAAGAAAACTGCCGCTGTTTCGACGCAGCGGACCCGCGACTTAGGGGCTGCACGCCCCTAAGAACCCCAAAGCGGAAGTCGGAAGTCTCGGCGGCTAAACGGACGCAGTATTACTGTCCGTTCTTAACGCCGCCGAGCCTTCCTCCACCTTTGAGTCGGGTGTTCCCCCGAACCCCCGCAGGGGGAAGAGGAAGGCCCCCTTGTCAAAGGGGGCGGGCTGCCGCCCTCCCTCGCCCCTCCCGTTCGCAACCCATTCACAGCAGTCCGTAGGGGCCGGGCATGCCCGGCCCGCAGCCTTGCCATTGTATCCCCTTTACCGGTTTGCATCGTAGGGAGGGGTCTTGACCCCTCCGCGGGGCGTCGGGGACGCCGCCCCCTACAACATTCACTGCCGCCCTCCCTTAACAACCATCCTACCCCCAACGCAAGGAGCCACCCATGCAAGATCTGCGCAAAATCTTCCGTTATGCCCGCCCGTACCGGCGCGATCTGTTCGCGGCGGTGGGGCTGATCTTTATTGAATGTATCTTTGAAATGGTCATCCCCGTCCTGATGTCCACCCTCGTGGATGACGGTGTGCCCACCCATAATATGGCCGTCATCTTCCGGCAGGGCGGGCTGATGATTTTGTGCGCGGTGCTTGCGCTTATCACGGGGCTGCTGTATGCGCGGTACGCGGCGCGGTTCGCAAACGGGTTCGCGGCGGAGCTGCGCATGGCGGAGTATGCCGCCGTGCAGAAATTCGACTTCGCCAACCTTGACCGCTTCTCCGATGCGTCCCTCGTCACCCGTATGACCACCGACGTCACGGTCATGCTCAACGCCGTCAACGCAGGTCTGCGTCCGCTGGTGCGCAGCCCGGTCATGCTCTGCATGGGGCTGGCGATGGCCTGCGTGCTCAGCCCGCGGCTGACGATTGTATTCCTCGTCACAACGCCGATCCTGGCCACCGTCCTCGCCTGGATCGTCACAAAGGTCGGCCCGCTCTATGGCCGCCAGCAGAGCGCCGTGGATCACCTGAATGGCCGCATCCAAGAGTCCCTGACCGCCATCCGCGCCATCAAGGCGTTCGTCCGCGGCGACTACGAGAACGCCCAGTTCGACACCGTCAACACGGAATTGAGCGATGCTTCGACGGAAACATTCCGCTATGCCGTCCTCAACCTGCCTGCGTTCCAGACCGTCATGTATACGGCCATCGTCTGCATCCTTTGGTTCGGCGGCAAGTATATCCTCGTCGGCACGATGTCCGTCGGCCAGCTGACGGCGTTTTTGAGCTATGTTTTGCAGGTGCTCAACTCGGTCATGATGTTCTCCGGCGTCTTTCTGCAGATGTCCCGCTCGCTGGCCAGCGCCCGCCGCATCCGTGAGGTCCTGACCGAGACGCCCGACCTTGCGAATGCCGCCGCGCCGGTGGACACCATCCCCGACGGCCAAATCGATTTTGACCACGTCAGCTTCAAATACAACGCCAAGGCGGAGAAAAATGCCCTCTCCGACATCACGCTCCACATCCCGGCAGGTGCGACGGTGGGCATCATCGGCGGCACGGGCGCGGCCAAAACGACGCTCGTCCAGCTGATTCCGCGCCTGTACGACGCCACCGAGGGCACGGTCCGGGTCGGCGGGCGCGACGTCCGCGGCTACGACGTGAACGCCCTGCGGGACGCCGTCGGCATCGTGCTGCAAAAGAACCTGCTGTTCTCCGGCACGATCCGCGACAACCTGAAATGGGGCGATCCCGACGCGACGGACGACGACCTCTGGGCCGCCTGCCGCGCCGCCCATGCGGACGAATTTTTGTCCCGGATGCCCGACGGCCTTGACACCGACCTGGGCCAGGGCGGGTGCAACGTTTCGGGCGGGCAGAAGCAGCGCCTCTGCATCGCGCGGACGCTGCTCAAGCACCCGAAGGTGCTGATTTTTGACGACTCCACCAGTGCCGTGGACACGGCGACGGAGTCGGGCATCCGCCATGCGCTGGCCGGACTGGGCAGCGTGACCAAGCTCATCATTGCCCAGCGCATCACGTCGGTGCAGAGCGCCGACCTCATCGTCATTCTGGACGACGGGCGGCTGCATGCCGTGGGCACGCATGACGAGCTGCTGGCAAAAGATACGATTTATCAGGAAATTTACCATTCCCAGATGAAAGGGGGCGACGCAGATGGCGAAGGCATTCGGCGGTAAGCGCCCGCAAAACCTGCGGCACACGCTGCGCCGCTTCATGGACTATCTGGGCCGCCACAAAATCATGCTGGGCGTCGTCGGCCTGCTGGCGGCGGTCAGTGCGCTGGCCGCGCTGCTGGGCACCTACATGATCCGCCCCATCGTCAACGGCGTGCTGGAAAACGGCAGCGCCGCCTATCTGGCCGGTGTCGTGGCGCTGACCGCGGGCATCTATGCCGTCGGCGCGCTGTCCACGCTGGGCTACACCCAGCTCATGGTCCGTGCCGCGCAGAAGATTTTGCAGGACATCCGCCGCGACCTGTTCGCACATCTGCAGACGCTGCCGCTGCACTACTTTGACACGAACCGCAAGGGCGATCTGATGAGCCTGTTCACGAACGACGTGGACACGATCTCGGACGCGCTGAACAACAGCTTTGCGGTGGTCATCCAGACCTTTATTCAGGTCGCAGGCACGCTGCTTTTGCTGTTCATCCTCAACTGGCGGCTCTCGCTGCTGGTGGTCGTTGGCTATATTGCCATGTTCTGGTATATCAACTACTCGACACAGCGCAGCCGCGCCTTTTATGCGCGCCAACAGGCCAGCCTCGGTGAGCTGGACGCCTACATGGAGGAGATGATCGCCGGGCAGAAGGTCGTCAAGGTGTTCAACCACCAGCAGGCCGACATGGCCGCCTTTGCCGCCCGCAACGAAAAGCTGCGCGAGGCCGGCACCGGTGCGCAGAGCTACGCCGCCACGATGATTCCCGCCGTCGTCAGCATCGGCTACCTGAACTACGCGGTCATTGCGGTGGTCGGCGGCCTCATGGTCATGTGGGGCTGGTCCGACCTCGGCAGCCTGGCCAGCTATCTGGTCTTTGTGCGCCAGACGACGCTGCCCATCAACCAGCTGACCCAGCAGGGCAACTTCCTGCTGGCGGCGCTGGCGGGCGCGGAGCGTATCTTCACGGTCATGGAGGAAAAGCCGGAGATCGACGAGGGCACGGTGGAGCTGGTCAGCGTGCGGGAAAACAGCGACGGTACGCTGACCGAGTGCGCCGGGAACACGGGCCGCTGGGCCTGGTGTGACCGCCGCCGCCCCGACGTCCCGCTCGAGCCGCTGCACGGCGACGTGCGGTTCCACGACGTCAGCTTTGGCTATACGCCGGACCGGATGATTCTGCAGAACCTCTCGCTCTACGCCAAGCCGGGGCAAAAAATTGCCTTTGTCGGCTCCACGGGCGCGGGCAAGACCACGATTACCAACCTCATCAACCGCTTTTATGAGGTGTCGGGCGGGTCCATCACCTACGACGGCATGGATGTGCGGCTCATCAAGAAAAACGACCTGCGCCGCTCGCTGAGCGTCGTCTTGCAGGACACCCACCTGTTCACCGGCACGGTGGCGGACAACATCCGCTTCGGCAAGCTGGACGCGACGCAGGCGGAAATTGAAAAGGCGGCCAAAATTGCGAACGCCGACTCCTTCATCCGCCGTCTGCCGCAGGGCTACAACACGATGGTGACGAGCGACGGCGCAAACCTGAGCCAGGGACAGCGCCAGCTGCTGGCCATCGCCCGCGCCGCCGTCGCCGACCCGCCGGTGCTGATTTTGGACGAGGCCACGTCGAGCATCGACACCCGCACCGAGGCGCTGATCCAGAAGGGCATGGACGGCCTGATGGAGGGCCGCACGGTGTTTGTCATCGCGCACCGGCTTTCCACGGTGCGCAACGCGGACGCCATCATCGTGCTGGAGCATGGCCATATCATCGAGCGCGGCACCCACGACGAGCTGCTGGCCAAAAAGGGCGAGTATTACCAGCTGTATCACGGGATGTTTGAGCTGGCGTAAAGATTCATGCCTCCCTCTGCGAGGGAGGTGCCCCGAAGGGGCGGAGGGAGAGAACCTTGCAATAGCCCGAAATGCTTCGGATTGCCGCAAGGTTCTCTCCCCCACCGCCTGCGGGCGGAGCCCTTCGGGCCCGGGCCCCTCTGTCGCTTCGCGACATCTCCCCACACCGTGGGGAGTCACCCTCGCAGAGGGGGCCAAGAGAAAAAACTCCCCCGGAGAAATCCGTGAAAGATAAACCTTGCGAAAGGAGCATTTACAAATGGAAAAGATTAGGAAAAATTTCGGCTTCGGCTGTATGCGTCTGCCCATGATCGGCGAGGACGTCGATATGGAGCAGACAAAACAGATGGTGGACTGCTTTTTGGAGCAGGGCTTCAATTATTTTGACACGGCCCACGGCTACCTTCAGGGCAAGAGCGAGCTGGCCCTGAAGGAGTGCCTGACCAGCCGTTACCCGCGGGAGGACTATGTCCTGACCGACAAGCTGAGCGGGTCCTATTTTAAAAAGGAAGAGGACATCCGCCCGTTCTTTGAGAGCCAGCTTGCAGCCTGCGGCGTGGACTACTTTGACTTTTATTTGATGCACTCCCAGAGTACGACAAACTACCAGCACTACAGGGACTGCCGCGCCTATGAGACGGCCTTCGCCCTCAAGGCCGAGGGCAAGGTCCGCCATGTGGGCATCTCGTTCCATGACCGCGCCGCCGTGCTGGAGCAGATTCTGACCGACTATCCGGCCATCGAGGTCGTGCAGATCCAGTTCAATTATCTGGACTATGACGACGTGGCCGTCCAGAGCCGCAAGTGCTATGAAGTCTGCCGCAGGCATGGCAAGCCCGTGCTGGTCATGGAGCCGGTCAAGGGCGGCAGCCTTGTCAACCTGCCCGACGACGCAAAAGCCGTGCTGGACGCCCTGCACGGCGGCAGCCCCGCCAGCTATGCCATCCGGTTTGCCGCGGGCTTCCCCGGTATGCTGATGGTGCTGTCCGGCATGAGCAGCATGGAGCAGATGCAGGACAACCTGAGCTACATGAAGGACTTTACCCCGCTGAACGATGCCGAGCGTACCGCCGTTTCCAAGGTGGTGGAGATCTTCCGCAAGCAGGATCTGATCCCCTGCACGTCCTGCCGCTACTGCACCGACGGCTGCCCGAAGCATATCTCCATCCCCGACCTGTTTGCCATCATGAACACGAAACACACCCACCACGACTGGAACGCGGACTACTACTATGAGGATGTCCACACCGGGCCCGGCTCCCGCGCCTCGGACTGCATCCGCTGCGGCCAGTGCGAGCGCGTCTGCCCCCAGCACCTGCCCATCAGACAGCTGCTGCAGGATGTGGCGAAGGAGTTTGAGAAGGGGTAAAACAACATATCAGAAACAACGCCGTCTTCATTCGGAATTCTCCCGAATGAAGACGGCGTTTGTTAATAGGGCAAATGTATGTTGCACAACAGTGTCATAAGACTGCAACATATAAACAAAAAAGGTCACTTGCAATCGCAAGTGACCTTGGTGCGCCGGAAGAGACTCGAACTCCCGACCTTCTGATTCGTAGTCAGACACTCTATCCAGCTGAGCTACCGGCGCATATTCTCTTGGCGTTCTCGCCGGAGAACGTGTTTTATTATAGCGCCCATCGCCCGGAAAGTCAAGCGTTTTTTTCAAAAAACTCAAAAAATTCTGCAAATGGGCATCTTTCACGAAAATCCGCAGCCTGCGGGGCGGGTTTTCAGCTCTTTGCCGTTGTCTGAAAACGAACATCGAATTGACAAATACTTCGCAACATTTTATAATATAAAGTAGATTTCGGATTACGAACGATGGTGTTTGCAACCGCAGCCGCCATCGGCTTTTTTATTCTCCGGTCTGTCCGCCTGCTGCGCACAAGCGTGTACGAACGGTACAGAGCGTTAAACGAATAAACCGAAATCGCCCCCAATTTGTATTCCATTAAGAAACGGAGTGGCACAAAACCATGGCGAAGTACATCGTCAAGCGCGTGGCAATGGGCATTTTCAGCGTGTTCATCGTCGCGACCCTTACCTTTTTCATCATGAACCTGGTCCCCGGCGGCCCGTTCGTGGCGGAAAAGTCCATCAGCAAAGCAGCCCAGCAGGCCCTGGCCGAAAAATACGGCCTCGATAAGCCCCTCGGCGTGCAGTACCTTAATTATATGAACAGCCTGATCCATGGCGATATGGGCCTGAGCCTGAAACAGCGCGGCCGTACCGTCAACCAGATCATCTTCTCCAAGCTGCCGGTCTCGGCCCGCACCGCCGGTCTGGCTGTGCTCGTCGCGCTCTGCGTCGGCATTCCGCTGGGCTGTCTGTCCGCGTATAACCGAGGGAAGTGGGCCGATAATCTGATCATCGTGTTTGCCACCTGCGGCATCGCCATCCCGAGCTTTATCTCAAGCGTTGTGCTTTTGTACACCTTCGGCATGAACCTGAAGCTCCTGCCCACCGTCGGCCTGAATGAACCGGCGGCCTACATCATGCCCGTGACGGCGCTGGCGATTTATCCCACCGCCTACATCACCCGCCTGATGCGCTCCAGCCTGCTGGACGTCATGGGTCAGGACTACATGCGCACCGCCCGCGCCAAGGGTGTTTCCAGTGTGAAGATCCTCTTCAAGCACGCGCTGCGCAACGCGATCCTGCCTGTCATCACGTATGTCGGCCCCATGCTGGCAGGCCTGATGACCGGTTCTTTCGTCGTGGAGAAGATCTTCTCCATCCCGGGTCTGGGCCGCGACTTCGTGTCCGCCATCACGAACCGTGACTACATGATGATCATGGGCACCACGATCCTGCTGGCGACCCTCGTCATCGTTGCGAACGTCGTTGTTGACATCCTGTATAAGATCATCGACCCGCGCATCAAGCTGAAGTAAGGAGGAGCAGACACATGGAAAATCTGAAAAAGAATCCGTTGAGCCTGCAACTCAACGTTGAGGACTTTGCCCCCGCGTCCAACGATGAGAAGAAAAGCCTTGTCGTCATGCGCGAGAGCGTCAACTTCTGGAAGGACGGCATGCGCCGTCTGCGCAAAAACAAGATTGCCATGGTCAGCCTGGTCGTCATCCTGCTGATCGCCTTCATGGCTTATGTTCTGCCCAGCTTCTGGCCCTACAGCTATGAGCAGCAGATCAAGGGCAGCAACAACCTGGCCCCGTTTGAGTATTCTGCCGCCGAGCAGAAGCTCATCGACCAGGGCGAGAACGTATTCCCGCACATTCTGGGCACCGACCGTATGGGCCGTGACTTTGCCGTGCGTGTCATGATGGGCACCCGCGTCTCCCTGTCCGTCGGCCTGCTGGCCTCTGTGCTGGTCCTGCTCATCGGCGCGACCTACGGCGCCATCTCCGCGTTTGCGGGTGGCTGGATCGATAACATCATGATGCGTATTACCGATATTCTCTACACCATCCCCGACATCCTGCTCATCATCCTGCTGGCCATGGCCATCAAGGAACCGCTGGAGGGCCTGGCCACCAAGCCCGGCTTCGGCTGGATGCAGAAGCTCGGCCCCAACATGGTGTCCATCTTCATCATCTTCGCCCTGCTGTACTGGGTCGGCATGGCGCGTATCGTCCGCTCCCAGGTCCTGACGCTGAAGGAGAGCGAGTACGTCACCGCTGCCCGCGCGCTGGGTGCCTCCGGTGGGCGCATCATCAAGAAGCACCTGCTGACGAACTGCATGGGCACCCTGATCGTCACCACCACCCTGCAGATCCCGTCCTCCATCTTCACCGAGAGCTACCTGAGCTTCCTCGGCCTCGGCGTTGCAGCCCCCATGCCGTCCCTCGGCTCGCTGGCGACTGACGCCGTCAAGGGCATGAACACCTACCCGGTGCTGCTGATCGCCCCCGCGCTGATGATCAGCATCATGATCCTGGTTTTCAACCTGTTCGGCGACGGTCTGCGCGATGCGTTTGACCCGAAGCTCAAGAGCTAAAGAGGGAAGGAGGAGCAACATGAGCGAAAAAATTCTTGAAATCAGGGACGAACGCCTGTCCTTCTTCACCCCCGCGGGCGAGGTCAAGGCGCTGAACGGCGTGTCCTTCAGCATAAACCAGGGCGACGTGCTGGGCATCGTCGGCGAGTCCGGCTCCGGCAAGTCTGTCACGGCCTACTCCATCATGGGCCTGACCGCCTACCCCGGACGTCTGGTCGGCGGTACGGTGTGGTTCAACGGCCACCAGATCGACAAAATGACCGAGAAGGAGTTCCGCAAAATTCGCGGCAACGAGGTCTCCATCATCTTCCAGGACCCCATGACGAGCCTGAACCCGGTGTACACCATCGGCAACCAGATCGTCGAGGTCATCCTGCTGCACACCAAAAAGACCAAGCAGGAAGCCTGGGCCCGCGCTAAGGAGCTGCTGGAGCTGGTCGGCATCAACGAGCCGGACCGCCGCCTGAAGCAGTACCCGCACGAGCTGTCCGGCGGTATGCGCCAGCGCGTCATGATCGCCATTGCGCTGGCCTGCGAGCCGAAACTGCTGATCGCCGACGAGCCGACCACCGCGCTGGACGTGACGATCCAGGCACAGATCCTGGAGCTGATGAACGACCTGCGCCACAAGCTGGGCATGTCCATCATCATGATCACCCACGATCTGGGCGTTGTGGCCCAGATGTGCGAGAAGATCGCCGTCATGTACGCCGGTCACATCGTCGAGTACGGCACGACGGACGAAATTTTCTACAACCCCCAGCATGAGTACACGAAGGGCCTTATCAACTCCATCCCGAAGCTGAACGCCGAGGAAAAGGAGCGCCTGGTGCCCATCGAGGGTCAGCCCGTTGACCTGCTGAACCCGCCCGCAGGCTGCCCGTTTGCGCCGCGCTGCAAGAGCTGCATGAAGGTCTGCCTGAACAAGATGCCGCCCAGAACCGAATTGAGCGACACCCACTACACCTATTGCTGGCTGCGCCAGAAGGAAGAATTTGAGAAGGGGGGCAAAGCCTGATGAGCGAGAATCTCGTTGAAGTAAAGCATCTGCAGCAGTATTTCCCCGCCGGCGGCATGGGCAAGAACAAGCAGTACGTTCAGGCCGTGGACGACGTGAGCTTTGCCATCCGCAAGGGCGAGACGCTGGGCCTGGTCGGTGAGTCCGGCTGCGGCAAGACCACGACGGGCCGCACCCTGCTGCGCCTGTATGAGCCTACCGACGGCACCATCATCTACGACGGCAAGGTCCTGTTTGACAAAAAGGAAAAGATCGCCGTTGATATGCTGCCCTACCGCCGCCGTATGCAGATCGTGTTCCAGGATCCCTACGCGAGCCTGGACCCCCGCATGACCATCGGCGACATCGTCGGCGAGGGCATCGACATCCACCACCTGTGCGCCAACGCTAAGGAGCGCCATGACAAGATCATCTCCCTGCTCGAGCGCGTCGGCCTGAACAGTGAGCACGCCAACCGCTACCCGCACGAGTTCTCCGGCGGTCAGCGCCAGCGCGTCGGCATCGCCCGCGCCCTGGCTGTGGACCCCGAGTTCATCGTCTGTGACGAGCCGGTCTCTGCGCTGGATGTTTCGATCCAGGCGCAGGTCGTCAACATGTTTGAGGACCTGCAGCAGGAGATGGGGCTGACCTACCTGTTCATCGCCCACGACCTGAGCGTTGTCAAGCACATTTCCAACCGCATCGGCGTTATGTATCTGGGCAAGCTGGTGGAGCTGGCCGACAGCTTTGAGCTGATCGCCCACAGCGTCCACCCCTACACCCGCAGCCTGATCTCGGCCATTCCCGTGGCGGACCCCGTCACGGCCCGCCAGAGCCACCGTATCGTGCTGCAGGGCGATGTGCCCAGCCCGCTGAATCCGCCGAGCGGCTGCCGTTTCCGCACCCGCTGCCCCTACGCCGACGAGCGCTGCGCCGCCGAGGTGCCGGAGTTCAAGGAAGTGAGCAGCGGCCACTGGGCAGCGTGCCACCATCTGGACAAAGTAAAGTAATGTAGGGGGGCGCTGCCGGGCGCGGCGGACGCTGTTTGTCCGCCCCTCGACTCCACCCGACATATAAACTCATACTTATACAGGGCGGCTCACCGCAGCCGCCCTGTGCTTGACCCCAAAATGTGCGTGCAAGGCGAACATCCATCCACAGAACATAGAACTGTACGCGGTAGAAATACAAAAGGACTTTCTATCAAAACAGTTACAAAAGTTACAGACCACTTGAAATTTCGGATTCAGAGTGGTAAAGTATAAATATTCATTCCGTTGGGGGCTTGTCTCCCGGGGGGATTGGGTATAAAGTATATTACATTTGGAGGGAATATTCATGAAGATGAAGAACATTGCTGCCGTGGCTATGGCCGGCTGCATGGCTGCTTCTCTGGCTGCGTGCGGCGGCTCTGCAAGCTCCGCTGCCAGCAGCGCTGCATCCACTGAGGCTGCGACCAGCGAAGCCGCCGAGGCTACCGGCACTTCCGCCAACGGTTTCACCGTCCAGCTCGGTTCCAACCCCGAGACCCTGGACCCCGCGCTGAACAGCGCTATCGACGGTGCCAACACCATCATCACCACCTTTGAGCCGCTGCTGCTCATCGACGAGAACAACGAGGTCATCCCCGGCCAGGCAGATCTGCCCGAGGTCTCTGAGGACGGCCTGACCTGGACCTTCACCATGAAGGACGGCCTGAAGTGGAGCGACGGCTCCGACCTGACTGCGAAGGACTTTGAGTACTCCTTCAAGCGTCTGGCCTGCCCCGACACCGCAGCCCCCTACGGCGAGACCGTTGTCGGCATGATCGACGGCTATCAGGATGCCATCGGCAACCCCGATGCGGACGGCAACACCACCACCGATCCCGACTGGGATGCCCTGAACGTCCACGCCAGCGAGGACGGCAAGACCCTGACCATCCAGCTGGCCTATCCCTGCTCCTACTTCGATAAGCTCTGCGCCTTCGCGGCTATGAGCCCCGTGCAGCAGGCTACTGTTGAGGCCAACGGCGATGCCTGGTGCACGCAGCCCGACACCTTCGTCTGCAACGGCCCCTACATGATCACCAATTGGGTCCCCTCCGAGCGTATTGTTCTGTCCAAGAACCCGAACTACGTCGGCGGCTGGGATACCTCCAAGATCGTTTCCGACACCATCACCCTGCTCCTGCTCGAGGACTCCAGCGCTTCTTACGCCGCCTACAACAGCGGTGAGGCACAGCTCATCAAGGATGTCCCCACCGATGAGATCCCCAGCCTGACCAAGGCTGAGGACGGCGGCGACTTCTACGTTGACACCATCCTGGGCACCTACTACATCTCCCTGAACGACCAGAAGGAGCCGTTCACCGACCCCAAGGTCCGCAAGGCTCTGTCTCTGGCCATTGACCGTGACTACGTTGCCAACACCATCATGCAGGGCACCTACACCCCCGCTTACAACCTGGTCGGCCCCGGCATCGTCGATGAGAACGGCATGTTCTACGACAACGCCAACGGCGGCAAGACCTACATCAGCGACGACTACGACGCCAACCTCGAGGAGGCCAAGCAGCTGCTGGCCGATGCCGGTTACCCGAACGGCGAGGGCTTCCCCACCATCGAGTACAGCACCAACGACGCCGGTTACCACACCCCCGTTGCTGAGTACGTCCAGCAGGCCTGGGGCGAGCTGGGCATCACCGTCAACATCAACAAGGTCGAGTGGGCCAGCTTCACCCCGATGCGCCGCGCCGGCGACTACGACGTCAGCCGTAACGGCTGGGTCATGGACTACAACGATCCTTCCAACATGATCGAGCTGTTCACCACCACCAACGGCAACAACGACGGCAAGTACGCCAACCCCGAGTTCGATGCCGCCATCGACGCCTCCAAGGTCGCCGATAAGAGCGTCCACTTCCAGAAGCTGCACGAGGCCGAGGACATCCTGATGGAGGATGCCGCCTGCATCCCCGTTGCGTATTACAACGACTTCTGGCTGCAGAGCCCCTCTCTGAAGGGCACCTGGCACAGCCCCTACGGCTACTGGTACCTGCAGTACGGGTATATTGAGGAGTAATTTCCTTTATAAATGAAAAGGCACGTCCTGCGTTGGACGTGCCTTTTTCTGTGTCTGGCTTCCCCCTTGGGGAAGCTGTCAGCGGGCGGGGCCACCTTCCCCCACGGGGGAAGGCTTGGGACTCACGCCCCCAGCGTTGCCGCCATGACCGCCTTGATCGTGTGCATGCGGTTCTCGGCCTCCTGGAACACGATGGACTGCGGGCCGTTAAAGACATCGTCGGTCACTTCCATGGCGTCGCGGTCAAACTTTTCGCCCATCTCCCTGCCGACGGCGGTCTTGTGGTCGTGGTAGGCGGGCAGGCAGTGCATGAACACGGCGGTGCCCTTGGCCTTCGCCATCAGCTCGGCGTTGACCTGATAGGGGGACAGGGCGTTGATGCGCTCCTCCCAGACCTCGACAGGCTCACCCATGCTGACCCAGACGTCGGTGTAGACGACATCCGCACCGGCCACAGCGTCGGTGTCCTCGCTCAGCGTGATGCTGCCGCCGCTGACGCGGGCGAACTCTTTGCACTTTTCCACCAGCGCGGGGTCCGGCCAGTAGGCTTTGGGGGCACAGGCCACAAAATGCAGGCCCATCTTGGCGCAGCCGATCATCAGGCTGTTGCCCATGTTGTAGCGGGCGTCGCCCATGTAGGCGAATTTCAGCCCCTGCAGCTTGCCGAAATGCTCACGCAGCGTTAAAAAATCGGCCAGGATCTGGGTGGGATGGTACTCGTTCGTCAGGCCGTTCCAAACGGGCACGCTGGCGTATTTGGCCAGCTCCTCAACGATGGCCTGGCCGTAGCCGCGGTACTCGATGCCCTCAAACATGCCGGACAGCACCTGCGCGGTGTCCGCAATGGACTCTTTCTTGCCGATCTGGCTGCCCGTGGGGTCCAGATAGGTCGTGCCCATGCCAAGGTCGTGCGCGGCGACCTCGAACGAGCAGCGGGTGCGGGTGGAGGTTTTCTCAAAGATCAGCGCCACATTTTTGCCGCGCAGCGTGTCGTGCGGGATGCCCGCCCTTTTCTTGGCCTTCAGCTCGGCTGCTAGATCCAGCAGATAACCGATTTCCGCGGGGGTAAAGTCCAACAGCGTCAAAAAATCATGCCCTACGAGGTCCATAGTAAAGCTCCTTTTAAATATACGGTTTATTTGTATAAATATACATACATTATAGCACGTTTGGGGATGATATGCAAGTGCGGGTTTTTGTGGTATAATTAAAAAAACGGTGGCTTGCCGCGATTGCCCATTTGCCGTTGAACGGCTTTGTAGGGGCCGGGCATGCCCGGCCCGGAGGTGCAGGGCGGGCGGTAGTCCATGGAAAAGCCGCGGGCCGGACATCTCCGGCCCCTACAGGGCGGAAATCCCCGGCCGAGCATCTATGGCGGGCTTTGCCCTCATCCGGCCCTGCGGGGCCACCTTCCCCCGAGGGGGAAGGCAAGGGCGGAAAGGAGGTCCCCATGCCCAAAATCTACTTCCATGTGGACGTCAACTCGGCGTTTTTGTCCTGGTCGGCGCTCAAGGCGCTGCAAGGCGGCAGCACTGTCGATCTGCGCACGATCCCCGCCGTCGTCGGCGGCGATGAGGCCAAGCGCCACGGCGTTGTGCTGGCAAAAAGCACCCCGGCGAAAAAATTCGGCATCCAGACGGGGGAGAGCCTCTTTGCCGCCCGCGTCAAGTGCCCGGGGCTGACCGTCGTGCCGCCGGACTTTGATTTTTATGTAAAAAACAGCAAGGCACTGATTCAAATTTTGAACGATTATACCCCGGATGTTGAACAATACAGCATCGACGAGGCGTTTCTCGACATGACCGGCACCGAGGCACTGTTCGGCCCGCCGCTGACCGCCGCGCACACGATCCGCCGCCGCGTGCGCCGGGAGCTGGGCTTCACGGTCAACGTCGGCATTGCGCCCAACCGCCTGCTGGCCAAGATGGCCTCCGACTTTGAAAAGCCCGACAGGGTGCATACCTTATATAAATACGAGGTCGAGACCAAGATGTGGCCGCTGCCGGTGGGCGACCTGTTCGGCGTCGGCCCCAGCGCGGCCAAGCGCCTGAACAGCTGCGGCATCTACACCATAGGGGATTTGGCCCGGCTTGAGCGGGATACGGCGGTCAAGCTGTTCGGCAGCCGCGGCGATACGCTGTGGAACTACGCCAATGGACGCGAGGCCGACTCCGTGACCAAGCAGCGCACCCGCGACAACAGCTACGGCAACAGCGTAACGATGCCCAGGGACCTGGCCCGCCCCGAGGACGCCGACGCCACGATGCTGGCACTCTGCGATTCCGTCGGGCGGCGTCTGCGCGCCGACGGCAAGACGGCCCGTGTCGTCACGGTACAGCTGGTGGACAACGCCTTCCGCCGCACGAGCCACCAGACGACGCTGCCCAACCCGACGAACTCCACGGACCGCCTCTACCATGTGGCAATCGAGCTGATGCGCCAGATGTGGCCGCAGCGCCCCGTGCGGCTGGTGGGTGTCAGCGCCGAAAAGACCGGCGAGGACAACTTTGAGCAGATGGACCTTTTCACCGATGCCGCCCGCATCGACAAGCAGGAGAAGCTGGACCGCGCCGCCGATGCCCTGCGGAAAAAGTTCGGCGGTGCGGCGGTGACACGGGCAACGCTGTTAAGCCCCGACACCCGCAAGCCCGAGGCGTTGAGCGCCGCGAAGGAACGGGAAAAAGACAAAAAATGACCCATGGAGACGGTGGCTGCCTCTCATGGGTCATTTGTACTTTGTATGAGCATGGCTTCCCCCGAGGGGGAAGCTGTCAGGGGCCCCGACCGCTGACTGATGAGGGGCTGCCTTGCCGTTGCCGTCCGCTATCGGGGCGCCACGGTACACGCGCCCCTCATCCGGCCCTGCGGGGCCACCTTCCCCCAAAGGGGAAGGCGAGTAGAACCCTCAATTCGCCTCAAACTCGCAATATTCCCCGTCTATCTCCACGATGACAACGCCGTCCCCGGTCACCCAGTAGGAATACCCGGTGCCAAAGTTCGAGCACCCGTCCGTCTCCGGGAAGGCGTCCCGGTCAACGCTTGTCTCAATGACCCCGTCAGCCCCGCGGTCCGGGGGGCTGTCCACTGCGCTGCCCGTATCAAAATACAGTACGCCGTCGATCTGTACGCACTGCGCCAGGCCCAGAGCGATGCCGGAAGCGGCGCTGTCCTTTTCGACAGCAGCTCCCTCGTCGGCGTCCGCTGCCTGGGGCGCGGCGTCATCCAGCATCGGCATGTCCGGCGCGGGGGCGGTCTCGGCAGCGGCCTCCGGGACGTCGGCGGCCATGGCGGCTTCACTGGCTATGCTGCTCTTGCGCAGCGCGCCGCTCCGCCACACGGCTGCGCCGCCCAAAACTATACAGGCGCACGCGGCCACAGACACGACCTGCTGCCAGTGCAGATGCACCACCCGGCGGCGTTTTTTCACCGGGGCGTCGGCGGCCAGGATCAGGTCGTCGTCCACATGGCCGATGGCCTCAAATAATTCGCGTTCTGTCACAGTGCAGCACCCCTTTCCTGTAAGTAGGCGGCCAGCTTGCCGCGCGTGCGGTGCAGCGTCACCCGCACCTTGCTCTCGGTCAGGCCGTACCGCGCGGCAATGTCCGCCGTCGCGTCGCAGTACCAGTACCGGCGCAAAAATATGCTGCGCGTTTCCTCCGGCAGCGTGCGCAGAAACGCGCTGATGAGCCGCCCGGTCTCGGCAGCGTCAAAGCTGTCCTCCACGCTGCCCGGCGCGGCGACGCATTCGGCCAGCTCGTCCAGCGGCACACAGGTCTGCCCGCTGCCGCGCTTCTGCGCCGCCGCCCGGTCAAAGCGGTCCAGCGCGAGATTCCGCGTGATGCGCCCCAGATACGGAGCCAGCTGCGCAGGTCGGTTGGTGGGCATGCTGTTCCAGGCGGCCAGCCAGGTGTCGTTCTCGCATTCCTCGGCGTCGTGTGCGCTGTGCAGAATGTTGTCGGCGATCTTGCGGCAGTACGCGCCGAACTTCGCCGCCGTCTCGGCCAGCGCCTGCTCGTCCCGCGCCCAGTACAGGGCCACGATTGCGGCGTCCTCCATGATTTCAGCCTCCTTTATTATATAAGGTAGGAATTTTTTTGCGGATGTTACAGAAAAAGTCTGCCGACGGGGCAGACTTCATGTAGGGGCGGGCATTGTCCGCCCGGTATAGCTCACAACATGTGCTTCTTGTGCAATACCCACGCCGAAAACACACAGAGCGCCAGCGTCAGGCCCAGCACAATGGCGAACCCGGCGGTGGTGTTGGCAAAGGGCATGCCGTCGGACTGCACGTTCATGCCATACAGACCGCTGATGACGGTGGGCACGGCCATCAGCAGAGTGATGCTGGTCAGGTACTTCATGGCGTTGTTCAGGCGGTTGTCCAAAATCGAGCTGAACAGCTCCCGCGTGCCCTTTATATCGTCGCGGTAGATGCTGGTCATCTCGATGGCCTGACGGATCTCAACGATGACGTCGTCGAGCAGCTCGCGGTCATCGGGGTACTGCTCCAGCCGCTTATAGCGGGTCAGGCGGTCCAGCACCGTAGCGTTGGCGCGCAGACTCGTGGCAAAGTAGACCAGCGTCGATTCCAGGCCGTGCAGCTCCATCAGGTCGCTGTCCTTCAGCTCACCGGCTAGATTTTTCTCAATGGCCTGGCGGCGGCGGTCGATCAGGCGCAGCTCCTGCTGGTACATCGTGGCCGCGCGGTAGAGCAGCTGGTAGACGAACCGCATTTTCTTGCGGGTCGAGAACCCCTTGACCCGGCAGGCGGCAAAATCCCCGATAACGGCGGTATCGGTGGAGCAGACCGTGACGATCAGCTCCTGCGTCAGCAGGATGCCCAGGGGGATAGTTGTATAGATGCCCTCGCCGGCACCGTCCACCTTGATGGGGATGTCCACGATGATGACCGTGTAGCCGTCCTCCAGGCTGATACGCGCCGATTCCTCGGGGTCCGTCGCGGCCACGATGTCCGCGGGCTCGATGTCCAGCGTTGCCGCTACCCGGCGGACCTCGTCGTCGGTGGGGTTGGTCAGGCAGATCCAGGCCCCTTCGTTCATATCGTCAACGCGCGTCAGCTGCTTATCCTGTGTGCGGTAAATCTTCATCATGGCTATTCCACCTAATATACTATTATAATAGTAGTATACGGCTTTTGCAGAGGATACGCAAGGAGATTTTCTGCGTATGCGGCAACAAATGCAGCAATGACCCGTCGCCTCTCCGGCTGCCCACTCCCGGCCAGCACCCGCTCACCCCTCCACCACCCCGTAGGGGCCGGGCATGCCCGGCCCGCGCGCTTTCCGCCGCCGCCCGTTACTGCTTTGCACACCCCGTCTCACCCCTACATCGTAGGGAGGGGTCTTGACCCCTCCGCGGCACGTCGAGGACGCCGCCCCCCTACAAAGATGGCCCGAAACCATCCCACACCCGCGCACCTTCCGGCCAGCACCCGCTCACCCTTCCGCCACCCCGTAGGGGCCGGGCATGCCCGGCCCGCAACCTCACCGCCGCCTGCCGTCAATCCTTCCATTGCCCACCCATTCCCCCAAACCACCTAATCCCGCAACCCTCTTGCCGCCCACCCCATAATTTGTACCTGTAAACAGCCGTCACCCCAATATACACCTTGCCCAAACTTCTCCCTCAAACTTTGTCGAAAAAATCAAAAAATCAAAAAAACTTGCAAAAATCTGTTGACAAAGGTCATACTACTTGCTATAATAATCAAGCTGTCTCGCGAGCCCA